>FWPV01001116.1_pt1 | contig 68237 bp, 61 predicted proteins | sample 2228371 | NCBI WGS metagenome assembly FWPV01 (sample SAMEA103939776, study PRJEB20133) | metagenome
TACCAGTACCCGAGGAGTCCTCGCCGGGAACGCATGCGAGTTGGGAATGGATGGCCTACTCAGAGTGCCTTGAGGGTGTCCGTGATGGTATCAGTCACCATGGCTATCTGGGTGCGGATAGGAGTAGCCTTCTGTACTGGGGTGGGATAGTAAGGAGGTCCGAAAGAGACGCTGGACCGTGATCGCTTGAGCAACGAGATCCAGATGGAGCGTGAACAGGGTGTTCCGGTTATTTTTGCAGGGATGACTGGTGCGCCAGAACGAAGGGCGAGGTAGCCCACCCCCTGTTTGACGTGATCCATCCCTTTGCCGATGCCTCCTTCTGGGAAGATGCACACCAGATGGCCTTCTTTGATTGCCCTCAATGCCTTACGCACAGCAGATGTGTCGTCGGCATTTCTGCGAACCGGTATGCACCCCATGCGATCAAAGAGCCGTCTGAGGAAGGGTATCCTGTAGTATTCCTCGGCAATAAGGAAAGAAATAATTCGGCGTGTGGATGCAGACAAGATAAAGGGGTCTACACTGCTTCTGTGATTGCATACGAGCAGCACGCCCCCCTCCTTTGGGATTGGATCAGGCCCCTGCCACACGAACCGATGGAATAACTTGCAATAGATAGCGTTGATGTGCCACAGGATGTGATCCACAGGGTGTTCATCGGCCCGTACCGGGGTCCGTTTTGTCTTCATATGATAGGTGCCGATATTGACACTCCCTGTACCGGTTCTGTTGTCCTGCGCTGCACGTGGACTTCCTGCGGGTGCTCGTTGCAAAACAGCTTAGAATCTGATAATCAGATCTTCATCGATCCCGCTGTAAAGATCAAGTAGTCTGCGTCTTGGCTGCATAGGGGATATACGGAGAGGGAGGAGCAGTACAATGGCATTGGATGATCTTGTCAAAAGGGTGCAACTGGAGATCATGCTCACTGTTCTGGGAGGGGCCACTGCGTTAGCATCTCGAACAAACCGGGAGATTGCCGAGTATGTGAAGCAAAAGGATGGTATCGCAGAGATACGAACAGAAGACAGAGGCGTAGGACTACGTTTCTATCTGTCTCATGGGAAAGTGAGAATCGCTCGAGGAACGCACCCAGCACCTGACTATGCGATAGTCTACAAAGACGTCGCCACTGCGGTGCAGGTCCTTGCACAAGGAACGCAAGAGGCGTCCATGAAGGCACTTTCCGAAGGCACGTTGAGGTTCGAAGGGGACCTCACGTTTGGTATGTGGTTTAATGATCTCTTGCAGAAAATAGGCAAGCTCATCAAAGAGCCAAGAAAGATCATATCGTTGTGATGCACGACTCCCATGGGTGTACTCGAGTTTCATGACCCTGCAGCTGGCCACGTTTCCGGATCATCCCAACTTTCGAGCTGATCGAGATCAGGATACGTAATCCAGAGATTCGTATCTTTATCCAGGGCAACATCGAATGGGTTGTCCAGGGAGTCGTAAGAAGATCTAAAAGGCAAAGAGGGCTCTTCCAGGCTTTCTCCATTCCACTCCACCAAGGCTATTCGATCATTGCCCGAATCAGTGATAATCACAATGTTGTGGTTGTGCTGCCTGCCGCCAAGCACAACAGCTCCTTGTGGCCGATACAAATCCCTTCCCGAGGCGCTTCGGATCTCTTCTTGACAAGAAGGACTCTCACCATGGACCCCGGTGAAACGGAACAGAATGCCGCTAGCTCGGTCGACCACATAGAGAAAGTTATTTTCAGGATCAACAGCTAACCCGTATACTTCTCCAAATGGGTGGGGACAGTGATCTGTGGCTGGGGACCGTATGATGTGTTTGAACACAAAAGAAGGTGGGTCAGTGCTATCCACGAAGTCGAAACTCACCACGCGATCAGTGTCTGCAACAAATACGCGGACTATATCAGAAGATATGGTATACGCTGCCGCAGCTCTGAGTCCAGTAAACCTATCAGTTTGGCCAGGACCTGCGGTCGAAGCGATTACTATTCCAGCCTCTGTGATCAGGTTGAATCCAAACTGACTACGGACTGCCAGGAGCCTTTGGCCCTGCTCAGATGCATCTGTAACGAAAAGAACATCCTTCTCGGCTGCTGCATCTGTGGAAAGCCCCCATGGAGTGAATCCCCCTTGGCCACCTGGTGCTAACTGTCCTGTCCACTCCAAACTCTGCTCTGAGACACGTATTCCCCAGACCGAGGTTGTGTGTTTCTCTACAAAATAGAGGAGGTCTGGACGTCCAAAATCAATAGCCGTGGGAGTAACAGTTATAGTGATCGTCTTCGGATTGTCGTCGTCGCCACAGCCTACAACGGATACGATTCCTAAACATATGGTCAAAATAATGAGCCCAATGTCCTGCGTCCCTTTGTATGCCTTTGCTCGCAACGTGCGCTTCATTGACTCAATCTCCTTGAAGATGGGGTGGCAAAAAAGACCATGTCAACAGCCGATAGCCTCACCTTTCTTATTTTGCTCTTCACAAAGGTACAGTGATCTGAAGACCGCCCATGAGAATATAGCCTCCAAGTGAATAGCCAGGATAGTACGGATCTGTGGGAGATGTCTTTGCGTAATGTCTTCTTACGCTGATGTGATACTGGAGGTGCACACTTATGTGTAGTGGCTTGTCCCAAAATCCAGGAGGATCCTGTACGATGTACTCTGAGCCGATGCTGATCACATGTCTATCATTATCTAGAAAGTTCGTCAACGAGGACTTCTGTTCTGGAACAGGTGAATCATAAAAAAAGTATCCTGCCCGTAGTAACACCCTTTCTCGCAACGTCCATTCAATGCCAATCCTTGGGAGCCACGTATCTTTGAATTTCGGCTCAGGCGTACGAGCCTCTATGTCCATGAATTCAGACCACTTGTACCATCCAACATCAAGGGAAATGAGCCATCGCTCCCATGGCCTCACGGCTGTTCCAACCACGAATTGGTGTGGGGTGAAAAACCGTACAAACTTGAATTGGTACCCTTGGGGGAAGGCGAGGATATTGCCAAGGTTAATCGTGGGATTGGTCAAGCCGAAGTCATTGATATAATTTTCACCGCGATACACGAATCCCACTTGTAACCTTTTCGAAGGTTTGTATAGGATTCCCACTATTGGCGCTAGATTCAGGGTCAAGTCCTCAAACTCGCCCAAATGTACTTCTTGAGGTGACAGCCGAATGCGTTGCTGCAAGAGTGATTCTGGTGAGAGAAGCTTCTCAATACCAACGTCTACCACACCGGTTGTATCCGTGTGCAGACGTGCCAGGACCTGCAAGCCAGCTCCTATTGAGAACGATGGTGCGATCCCAATGCCGATTCCGGGCAAGAGGACAAACCGCATGGCGTAGTCATAGAAAAACGGGAATTTTCTTTCCTCGGGCCAGTAACGACCATAATACAGAAGATGATCTATGGGGACGTAGACCCCCAGTCCGAAGGCAAACACCTTACGTTTGAAGGTCCCATGAAAGTCCTCAGGGTCGAAGGTGACACCCAGGTAGGGACCGGTTGTAGACCCATAATCCTCGGTATGCCGTGCCTTACCCCAATCCTGAACGTACAATTGAGGTTCTCCGTATACATAGCCAATGTCGAACTTGATGCCCTTGCGCCTTGGAAAGGGCTTCTCCAGCGTCCGCTGATGCATCAGTCCTGCTGGGTTGTAGTAGACAGCTGAAAAATCGTCTGCGATGGCAGTGAATGCCCCGCCCATTGAAGAGGCCCGTGATCCAAACCCATAGACATCGACCATGCTTGCGTTGCCGGCAGAGGCAACGAAGAGGCCACAGCACCATGATGCCAGGATCAAAAGTACGCGTCGCATAAAAGGGGACCTCAATGCTGCATAGTTTTCAGTAACAGGTTCCTTGTTCGTCCAGACATTCAAAAGTGGAGTGTCACGTCAACTCCTGCATGGATAAGGTAACCACCGAACGTCAGGGTCTTTCCTGCGTCTACGCCAACCTCTTTACGGTAGTGTCGGGTAACCAGCTTCTGATATTGCGCATAGCAATCTATGGTAAGAGGTTTTTTCCAGATCTTGAGCGGAGACTTCGTGAAGGTATATCCGAATCCACATGAGACAATGTGCTTATCGTTGTCGAGGTAGTTTGCGAGGCCTTTCTGGTCAGGGACAGGCGAAGGCTGATAGCCATACCCTGCCCTCAGTGTGAGGCCGAGTGGTCGTACATATTCAATTCCGATACGGGGCGTTACGGTATCCTTGAATGGCTTCTCTGGTACATTCCACAAAGGGTCGATGTAATCGGACCAATCAGCCCACGTCAGGTCCACACCAATAGTGAGGTCATATCGAGGCTTCAAAGCCAGGCCGAGGGCTACCTCATGTGGACTCCAGTAATGAACGTAGTGAATATCGGTCAGCACAGCGCTTTGCAGCATCCCCTGGGAACGGCCTGAAAAGTCCTTAAACCGTATAAAGATATCCTGGGTGCCTACTGTCTCAGCATAGAATCTGCCCCTGTAGGTTACAGCACAACGTAGCCAATCAAACGGCCTGTAAAGGAGCCCCACAATGGGTGACACCTTTACCTCAGCATCTCGCATGATCCTTGGTCGTACCTTCTTGGCAAGGTCGCTTATTCCTGCCAGATAAGGCAGTACTGTCCGAATATCTGCCTCGACATCGGCTTCATTCGGTGCTCGCAGGTCTGCCAGGAAGTTCCCTGCCACTCCTATCGAGACAGTGCGATGTGGCTTCCAGCAAAGACCGGCAAGTACAAGCATGACCTGTGTCTGGTCAAGGTAGAAGATAAAATTTTTTTCCGTAGGCTGGCTGGGTACATCGGCCAATAAGGCCCTTTCAATCGGTGCGTAGAAACTTATCCCGATCGTCCAGCTTCTCAGCTGTGAGAATCCGGTAAGGTGTTCGAGATTGGATGATACCCCGACGTAAAGTGCACCAGTGCTGTACAGGTGAGGTCGTTCTTTCCCACTGGTGGACTCTCGGTAGTAAAAAAACGGGCGGGCCCATAATCCCCCTATGGTGAGTTTCGATTCTGGTGCACACGCCAGACCGGCAGGATTGTAATAGACCGAAGAGAAGTCGTCGGCCAGAGCAGTGTACGCATTGCCCAATGCAATAGCTCGTCCGCCTAAGCCGAGAGTCGATGCTACATTCGCATTCGCTGAGCCAAGGGGAAGTAACAACAGAAATGTGAGATAGAGCCCTGTACGGTAAGTACGACACGGATGGTGCCTACGTGGCCGTCGAGGCTCGACGTTTTGAAGAAGGTTGGGGCGATGGGTCATATGAACCCTACATCACCATGGATCAGGTACGGGTCATCAAAAACGAAAGGTCACGTTGCATCCCATGTTTATCACGTACCCTTTGGAATGGACATCTTGGCTTAACGTGTACGGATTCGGAGGGATACCTCGCTTGAACTCCTCAGGTGTAAGAGCGTGGAATTGGAAGTAGGCGTCGAAGGCGATCGGCCGTGCAAAGATGCCCCAAGGGTCCTTCACCACATACCCGAGGCCGACCGAAGGGACATAGCGGTCGTTTCCGATCGGGTAAAAACCCTGGCCCTGATTTGTTACAGGGGTTGGTTCATAAGAGAACCCGCATCTCAGATCGAGATTCCGGGTTAAGCGATACACCATTCCACACCGGAGTACCCATACGTCGTTGAACTCGAATGAGAGGCCTTCATTGGTGGGACCGTCGTAGGCGCTCCAGTGATACCAAGCCACTTCGCCGCTGAGTCTGATTCGCTCGATCAGTTTGTAGGAAAGGCCACACGTGACAGATTCGGGGGTATATCCTGTCACGTACGCGCTGTGGAGCTGTTGTTCATCGTAAAGCGGTATATAGCTCCCTGGTCGTGTTCCATAACGCAGAATATAGCGGGTCTTGACAAACGCATCCCACTGAGACCGAACGTTCGTTTCATCCCTGTAGACAACGCCTAATCGGATTCGTTCAGTAGGCCGTATGAGTATGCCCACAAGGATCGAGGGACTCGTGAATCGTGCCTCCATATCTACGGCCCGTTGGGAGCCAACAGAGCTGAAGAGCATTTCTACAGGTGTAGCGAGCTGAGCGGCCAGGCCGACTCCAAGATAAAAGGCAGGGGTAATTCTTGTTGCAAGGCCCGTGTACAATGACAACGTATTGTTTCGTTCGTTGAAAATGACATCGAACGGATATCCTTCTTGCACGACGCGAGTCGTCACCAGGGCTTGGCGTGGTATGAAAACGCCCATGCCAAACGACCATGGCATAGGGAGCTTCCTGGTCGTGCATTTCTGGAGAGGCACCAGAAGTCCCACCACAGGCCCTGCAACCGTATCGAGCGGTGCATTACTAAGTGAGGATTTTTTTTGCTTTGCTTCATGTCCCTCTTCATACCCGACCTTAAGCTGTGGGATGGCGCATAAGAGGCCGAACGACACATCTATGTCGCGACCAAGGGCCAAGCCTGCTGGATTGTAGTAAACCGCATCCCACCCTTCTGTCATGGCGGCCATGGCGTTGCCGAGGGCCATGCCCTTGGCACTGACGCCAAAGGTATCAAAGAAGGTAGCCTGTGCTGGACGAACGATGGCACTGTTGCCGAATATCATACAGCTTAAGAGAAGGAGAACAGATCGACGTATGCTCATTACTGCGGCTGACAGCGAGGTCTGTGGTTGGGAGCAACTGTGGTTCTGCATTAGCTACAACGTGCGTCTATTCTATTCCACATATCGTGCGGGGCCATGATATGCTCACAGCCGGTGCTCGTGTATGGGGACGGATTGTAAGGCACCCAGGCACTAAGGCTTCTGAAATCTATACCAAAAAGATCTGCGGGTCAACATTATCCTTCCCTCAAAAAAAACCACCGTTTTCTGAACTCAGAAAACGGTGGCAGGAAAGGAAGGGGAAGGACGTTACCGAAATGAGATCTTTTTTACTATCTTCTCATGCGCGCTGTAGCTCTGTTGCTCAAGGACCTGGCATGTCACCGACCTGGTCTAGTCTCGATGTCACACTACAACGATCCCTCTTCGGTTGTATCCGGAGTAGACATTGACCCTCTTGCACTGACATGTGTCACATGAACATCAACGAGAACCACGAGGGTCCTTACGAGTGTATCTAGAGCGCCTTGCTGATCAGTTCTGCAATGTCCACCACCTGGATACGTTCTTCCTTCCCTTTTGCCTTGACCCCATCTTCAAACATAGTGAGACAGTAAGGGCATGCGGTGCCGATAACAGCAGCCCCGCTATTGATAGCAGCTTCGGTTCGCATTTCGTTGATCCGAACTCCGCGGAGTTCTTCCATCCACATCCTTCCACCACCAGCACCACAGCAGAAACTCTTGTGACGGATGCGATCCATTTCAACGAGTCGTGTCCCTGGTATTGCGCCAATCACCTCCCGAGGTTCTTCATACACTTCATTGTACCGGCCTAGGTAGCAGGAGTCGTGGTAAGTAATCGGACCCGCTCCGTCGAACGATGTGTTTAATCTCAGCCTGCCCGACTCGATAAGCTCTTTGAGCAATTGAGTATGGTGGACGACGTCAAGATGCAATCCGAATTGGGGATATTCGTTTCTGAGCGTGTTGAAGCAATGAGGGCACATTGCAAGTACCTTCTTGAATTTGTAGTTTTTCAGTACGTCCACATTTCCCTGCATCAAGGTCTGGGCTAGATATTCGTTGCCCATCCTTCTGGCAGTCTCGCCACAACACATCTCTTCCTGGCCGAGGATTGCGAATTGAATGCCTGCAGCCTGGAGGATCTTGACCATGGCGATGCTCACCTTTTTGGCACGATCGTCGAAGGAACCAGCACAGCCTACCCAAAAGAGATAATCGGTTTCGCCTACCTCGGCCAGCGTCTTGATGTCGAGGTCTCCTACCCAATCTGCCCTTGTCGAGTAACCCATTGACCATGGATTGTAGTTCGTTTCCATATTCTTAAAGACGGCCTGCACTTCTGATGGAAAACGCGACTCCATGAGGACAAGGTACCTTCGCATATCGATGATCTTCTGAATATGTTCGATAAAGACAGGGCAGTTCTCCTGGCAGGCCCGACAGGTGGTACAGTCCCAAATCTCATCCTCTGTCACGATATCTCCTACGAGCGATCTGGAAAGGATGGCCTTTTCGGCATCAGTGAGGAGCTCTTCGGGCTTTTTCGAAATACGTATCTCTCCTTTCTCGCGAAGATGAAGCTTGAGGTGGTGGATCAACCTGCTAGGGCTGAGTGGTTTTTGGGTGAGAAATGCCGGGCAATTCTCCTGACACCGACCGCACTCGGTACAGGCATATTCGTCGAGGAGCTGCTTCCATGTGAATTCCTCTATCTTCGAGACTCCATAGGTCTCGGCAGTTTCGTCTTCGAGGTTCATCTTGGTAAGTTCGCCTTTGGGGCGCAAAGAGCGAAAGAATATGTTGGGGATCGCACCGAGGAGATGAAGGTGTTTGGAGAAAGGAATGTACACGAGAAAGCCAAGAATAATAATGTTATGGAGCCACCAGAATAGTGCATACATGACCTGTTGGCCATGGAGACTGGGCCCGCTGATCCAGGTAGAAACCAGATACGAAAAGGGCATCCATATCTGGGGGGTTCCAATGGCAGCGGCACCTTCCATTCGGCCGATGTTGATTTCAGCACCTCGCTCGAAAAACATGAAGACGATCAATACGAAAATCAAAGAGATGATGATAGTGGCGTCTACCTTTGTATGGGGGTCGTCGGTCTCAAGGCGGATCGGCTTGGCGATGAATCGTCGGTAAAGCGCCACCACAAGGGCGATAAGGACTGCTATGCTGATGAGATCAATAATCAAATTGAGGGGGAGATACAGAAATCCTAAGCCTACTGGATCAAGAATGGTACGATAGGTGAACCCAGGCCACACACCTTTTATGAAGGCTTCTATGGTACCTATTGTGATAAAGACAAAGCCCCAAAATATGAAAAAATGGCCGATTCCTGCAGGCTCTCGAATGACGCGGCGCTGGCCGAGTACGAATACCACGACGGATCGTATCCGCTCGCCGATCTGGTCGAAGCGGTCTTCCTTTGTGCCGAGCAGGAGGATCTTGACCAATCGATACACCACATAGCTAAAAACGGCTACTGCCCCACAGAAAAGAAGAACGGTAAGTATGTTAGTGGGGGTTCCTCCAGGATACCACCAAGGAAGATGTGTATTCATTGGAATGCTCCTGTCATCTAAATAGTCGTCAAGTGCTCATCTCGCTAAACGGTAAGAGCCGCGCCAGTGCATCCGCGCATTCGCCTCAAGGAATAAAAGGTAGAGTAATAGTATGCACAACGTGCTGCGTTCCTAGTCCTGGGCCTTGAGTTTCTTTATTTCCTCGGTCATCAAAGGGACGATTTTAAACAGGTCGCCTACGATGCCATAATCAGCCTTTTGAAAGATGGGTGCTTCAGGGTCTTTGTTGATAGCAACAATGACCTTGGACGTACGCATACCTGCGAGGTGTTGTATGGCTCCAGAGATGCCGCAGGCAATATACAGGTTCGGATTGACTACTTTGCCTGTTTGACCTACTTGCATCGAGTGATCTGCGTACCCTGAATCGACCGCTGCCCTGGATGCGCCGACCGTGCTGCCAGGTCCTAACGCATTGGCGAGGTCCCAGAGTATCTTGAAGTTTTCTGCGCTCTTCATGGCCCTACCCCCCGAGACGATTATGCTTGCCTCGGTAAGGTCGACTGTTTCGGCTGCACCCTTGATTACTTCTTTTACAAGGGCGCGGATATCTGCCTCGGATACAGCCACATCCTTTTTTATGACCTCGGCCTTCTTGCCTTCGACCTGGGGACCTACGGACAAGACGTTGGGTCGGACGGAGATCACCTGAGGACGGCTCTGAGGGATTTCTGTTTCCACGATGCATTTGCCTGCGTACATGGGACGCACGGCAAGGATCTTGCTACCATCGATCTTGACGTCGATGCAGTCGCTCGCCAATCCTGTTTCGAGTCGAGCGGCCACCCGTGGCAATAGGTCTTTTCCCATCGCGGTAGCACCGCCAAACAATACCGCAGGTTGTCCTTCCTTGACGGCATCGCACACGACCTTTGTGTAACCTTCGACGCTATAGTTCTTGAGTACTGGTGCATCGCATACGACAACCTTGTCTGCCCCGTACGAGCCTAGATCGGCGGCCAATGATTCGACGCCAGATCCGATAAGAAGTGCGGTAACCTCTTCTCCCGCTGCTGAGGCAAGTTCCCTGGCCTTGGTGAGCATCTCAAATGTGACCTTCTTTAGTTTGCCCTCTTTGACTTCCGCAAGTACCCAAATTCCCTTTGCCATATGTCGTCTCCTTCTTTATCCTCTCACACCAGTTTCGGTCCTTGTTGGGATCCGTACCGGGCTCGCTGTTGTCACGTACTCAAAGTAGCGTCCGAGCACTTTATGGGATAGTGTCAAATGACTTTTGCCTCTTCCCTTAGCAGACTTACCAACTGTTTGGTCACTTCTTCAGGTTCGCCTTCGAGTTTCTTGCCCGCCTGCCGTTCAGGTGGAAGATAGTATTTTGTGATCTTGAGCTTTGATCCCTTTTCTCCGACCTCATCTGCTGTAAGCCCGGTCCCTGCCAGGTTGATGGTGTCAATCGGCTTTTTCTTTGCCTTCATGATGCCTGGCAAGGATGCATACCGTGGTTCATTGAGTCCTTTCTGTGCGGCAATGATTGCTGGAAGGCTTGTGTGGACGACCTCTTTGGCCCCTCCCTCAATTTCTCGTTCGGCAACCGCGCTTTTTCCGTCTTGAGCGATGTCGAGTTTTGTCACCACTGACACATGAGGGATGTCAAGCATCTCTGCGAGCGCGGCGTACACTTGCGCATTGTCATGATCAACGGCTTGCTTGCCTGTCAGGATAATGTCGAACGGCAGCTTTTCTATTGCACTGGCCAGTACCTTTGCCGTTGCATAACTGTCGGCACCTTCAAAGGCAGGATCATTGAGGTGAACACCTTTGTCCGCGCCCATGGCGAGCGCTGTCCTGATTGCCTCGGTGGCGCGAGCAGGGCCCATGGAAACGATGGTGACCGTGCCGCCGAGCTTCTCCTTGATCCGCAATGCCTCCTCCACCGCAAATTCGTCGTAGGGATTCATCACGTACTTGATTCCTTCAGTTACAATGCCTGAGGCGCTCGGATTGATCACGATCTTTGTCTCTGTGTCCGGCACTTGCTTCATGCACACAAGAATGTTCACAGCTACACCTCCTTTTCGCTACGAGGGTTGTACGATATTGCTGATGAAGCCTCCTTAGGCAGTCCTACCTGTCTCTTTTAAGGGTGCTTCCTCACCGGGTTGTAACATGAGTCCGTGGATAAAAAGCCGACTGATCTGCTCAATTGAATCTTCAAATGTGTATTTGGGTTTCCTTGCTAGGACCCAGTACAGCGACATTTCATCAAGCGCTCCGAAAAGGGCCCTTTTCGCTACTGCAGGGATAATGTCGCTGCGAAACACCCCCTTTTCTTTACCTTCCTGAATGATGTTCCCGATTATATCGAGGTATTCCAGAAACTTTATGGGGACGTATCTTCGCATGAATTTGCTGCTTTGCCGCAATTCGATCTGGATCACCTCTGCAAGATGCTTGTTGTCTCTGACGAGCTGAATGTGACGAGCGACAAAGGCACGGATCTTTTCAGCTGGATCCTTGAACTTGCTCAACTCACTCTTCATTTCATTGATAATTATTTCCATCTTCTCTTCAAACAAAGAAATGAGAATGTCGTCCTTGTTTTTGAAATACAGGTAGATGGTCCCATCCGCCACGTTTGCCTCTCTGGCGATCTCTGATACCTTTGCGTTGTAGAATTCCTTCTTGGCAAACACTTTTATCGCAGCTTCGATAATCTGATCGTGCTTGTTGCGCTCTTTTTCCTTGAGAGTCATGGTCCTACTCGAAAACACCTGAACGTGAACATTTCCTCGTGTATGGTGAGTAACGCTTCGATCCTCGGGGGAATGTAGTTTGCTGTCCACAGGCGCATCTCTAGTCAGCGAGTGCTGAATGAAGCTTCATTCAACTTTTAGCACCTCTGGCATGTGATGTCAAGTTGGGCTGCGCATGGTGCAGTTGCCCCTGAAGAGACCCCAATGGGTAGGACATGAACTTGCTGCTTGTTGGGCACGCTGTGGTATACGAGAGGCCTGCCGAGCTGGCGTGTGCGGCATGTGTACCAGTGCTGCTGAAGATACTCCCTGGCGTTCATTGTGCATCCTGAACGGAATGGCGTGTACGGTCGAGACGCCAAAACAGGTGCACTGCCGCTGCCAGGAAGAAGGTGCTTTGGCTTTTGTGAGCCAGGAGTGTTCACATGCACTGAATCGGGGATTGCCGCCTAGTGGGTCTCCTCATCCCCAGCTTGATACCCGAGGCGGCGGGATAGCTCCTGGGCGGTCTCTTTCACTGCGTGAGTCAGTTCATCCACAACCTTTTTGTCGGCCATTCGCATCGCAGGTGCTGAAACAGAAACCGCTGCGACCACGTTTCCTGTGTAATCTCTGACAGGGGCAGCAACGCATCGCACCCCTTCTTCATATTCCTCGTCATCAAGCGCATAACCTTGTTTAGCAACCTTGAGAAGCTGATCAAGGAGAGTCCTTGTATCAGTTATGGTTTTTGGAGTCCTTTTTTCTAAGTGTTCGGGCAATCGTTTCTTTATCTCTTCTTCTGTATCTGCCGCAACAAGGACTTTTCCTACTGCGGTACAGTGTACAGGAAGTCTCAGTCCTATCCTCGATGCTACCCTGACTGTCTGGTTTGCTTCTGCAACATCCAGATAGACCACGTCTCCGTTCCTCATGACCGCGAGGTAGCATGTTTCATTGACGCGTGCAGCCAATTTTTCAAGTGAGGGCCTCGCCTGGCGAAGCAGACCCATCTGTCGCACAAAGGTTTGTCCAAGCTCTAGACTCTTGAGGCCAAGACGGTAGTTTTCCGTCGATTTGTTTTGCTCTATATATCCTCGGGCTTCGAGCGTTGCCAAGAGCCTGAAAATGTTGTTCTTGTGGAGCTTGAGTTTCTTGCTAAGTTCTGTAACTCCTAACTCAATTGCATCCCCCTTGAATTCCTCCAGGACATCCAATGCGTGCGAAACCGACTGAATAATGTAGTTTGATTTATCTCGCTTAACCATATTTCCCCCTTTCCAGAGCTGCTTTGCGCACGTCTAAGACACGGTACTACCCAGCAAAGCAGAAAAGGCTCTGCTGTGCAGGCTATCCCACACTTCGCGTATGCTTGAACCTTGTATCATGCACACCACTAACGTTGTTATATATATATGTTATAATCCTAGACGCGTCAACCTCAAATTTCGAAACCATTGTAAGGCGGCACATCCTCTTCTTCCTTTATAGATCCAATCTTGATCACCTTACTCTCATCTTTTACTTCCTCGAGCAGTTCCCTTACCATTCGATGCAGCACAGGATGTACAAGATCAGGTGCGATTTCGCACAGGGGTACGAGGACGAATCGACGATGTGGGATGCCAGGATGGGGTATCTGCAACTCCTGTCGATGTAGAACTAACGCGTCAAAAAAGAGGATATCTATATCGAGGGTACGTGGCCCCCATCGCTTCTGTCGCTTCCTGCCGAATTCAGCCTCGATTCCGCGGATTACTGAAAAGAACGTGTCCAGATCAAGGGGTGTCTCTACCTGGACTACGCAATTCAAGAACCACCTTTGACGTCTTTCTCCAAACGGTTCTGTCTCATATAGGGAAGAGCATCTTCTTATGCTGCTTTTTGTCTGTTGTACCAGTTCTTCGAGAGCGCGTCTAATCGTGGAGGCTCGCTGACCGATGTTTGATCCGATACCAACAGTGGCAAGATGCACAATAGACTACCCCTCGTATTCTCGAGTGGTGGCATGCGTATGGACTATAGGCTCGGTGTGTTCGATGCGATGCAGCGCTTCTTCGAGTCGATCCTCAGGTGCGGTGAGAGAAATACGAAAGTAGCCCTCGCCATGTGCCCCAAACCCGACTCCTGGTGTAACTACTACCCCGGTGGCCTGGAGCAACTGATTGGCAAATGCCTTAGAACTTTGTCCTCCAGGGACTGCAGACCAGACATAAAATGTGGCCTTGGGAAAAAAGGCCCGAATCCCGCACCGCTGGAGGGTCTGAAGTACCATGTCTCTGCGCTGCTGGTACACTGCACTGATAGCCTTGGGAAAATCTCTATGATGTTCAAGTGCTTCGATAGCCGCGTATTGAATGGCCTGAAACACCCCGGAGTCTATATTCGTCTTCACCTTTCCTAGTGTGGCGACTGCATCAGGTTTGCCAACACAGAACCCTATCCTCCATCCGGTCATGTTAAAGGTCTTGGAGAGAGAATGAAACTCGATAGCTACCTCTTTTGCACCAGGTGCCTGGAGAAAGCTTGGAGCCCTATATCCGTCAAAAGAAATTTCTGAGTACGCTGCATCATGGCAGATGAGGATCCCGTGTCTATGAGCAAAATCCACTACTGTGCTGAAGTAGGTGAGATCTGCTGTTGCAGAGGTGGGATTGTTGGGGTAATTCAGGTAGAAGATCTTTGCAGCTCGTGCCTTTTGTTCAGGGATGGATTCGAGATCAGGCAGGAATCCATTGTCGTTGAGTAACGGTACTGCTTCGGGCTGACCACCAGCAAAGGAAATAGCCACACGGTACACCGGATAGCCGGGATCAGTATAGAAACCGACATCCCCTGGATCGATGTAAGCGAGCGGCAAATGAGCAATTCCCTCCTTTGACCCTATCAACGACGTGATTTCTTTGTCAGGATCCAGCTTGACCCCGAATCTATCGAGATACCACTGTGCAACGGCCTCCCTGAAACGGCGAAGGCCTTCGTAAGAAGGATAGCGGTGGGTCGCACCATCAGTGACAGCCTTCTTGAGTGCTTCGACAATTGGTTCAGGGGTCGGCATGTCAGGATCGCCAACCCCGAGGTCTATGATATCCTTGCCTTGAGCACGAAATGCTGATTTTGCTCGATCTAACTCAGCAAACAAATAGGGAGGCAAGTTGAGAATCCTCTCAGCAGGCTTAATCGCTACCATAGTACGTCATCCTTTTGGCTATGGTTCCCAGTCGTAGGCCACGTGGTTGATGAGGCTTCCGATGTGTTCGATCTTGACCTCTACTGTGTCCCCAGGCTTCATAGGACCCACTCCCGGAGGCGTCCCTGAGGCTATAACGTCACCGGGCTTTAAGGTCATGATGTGGGAAACAAAGCTCACCACGGTGTAAGGGTCGAAAATAAGATGTGTTGTGTTGGAATGCTGTTTGCGTTCTCCATTGAGATAGCACTCTATCGAAACCTGTAGTGGATCTACATCTGTCTCGATCCACGGTCCTAGTGGCGCAAAGGTATCGAACCCCTTTGCCCGGGTGTATTGCACGTCTTTGAACTGAAGATCCCTGGCAGTAATATCGTTGAAACAGGTATAGCCAAAAATCACGTGGCGTGCGTGTTCTACTGACACTGCCTTTGCATACTTCCCTATGATGACTGCAAGTTCCGCTTCGAAGTCCACACGTTGTGCCACAGACGGATAGCGAATGCGCTCGAACGGCCCGATGACCGAGGTCTCTGGCTTGAGAAAAATGAGCGGTTCTTCTGGTACCGGCATTCCTAATTCTTCGGCGTGATCGCGATAATTGAGCCCTATCCCAATCACCTTGCTAGGTGTACAGGGTGCCAATAACTTCACCTCTTCGATAGAGAAGCGCAGTCCCGTCTCTTTGATAGTTTGAAAAGGAAGGCCCTTGATCACTGAAATGGAGCTATCACCTTCCAGGATTCCGTAATAGCAACGACGCTCGACCTTACAGCGGATAATTCTCATCTATAGCACCAGCTTACTGTAGGTGATGTTGGTCGACATGTGTACCCCAGGACAGGTGCAAATACATTTTTTCTTTGTGTTATTGTCAGAATGCTCTTCTCTAAGGTATGCTTTCACACGTAAAAAACTATCAGCTTTCTACTCCAATTGCTACTAGGTGCGACCCGTAGCTATGTTGTCTGATGTGCCTACACGCTACTGAGAGGAGAGAAGATTGAAGTCCGAAACAGACTACAAAAACACGTTGAATCTTCCGGTGACATCATTTGCGATGAAGGCCAACCTTAGTCAGCGGGAACCAGAGATCCTCGCTCGATGGGAGGCAATGGGCCTATACGAGAAGCAGCGTATACAAGCCAAGGGAAGAGCACAATTCATCCTTCACGACGGTCCTCCCTATGCAAATGGAAATATTCATCTAGGTACTGCTCTTAACAAGATCCTCAAGGACATCATCGTTAAATCACGATTTATGCAAGGGTTCGATAGTGTGTATGTCCCCGGCTGGGATTGTCATGGCCTTCCAATTGAGCACAATGTGGACAAGATGCTCGGCAGTCGCAAACAAGGGCTGACCATTCTAGGCATTAGGAAGGAGTGTCGGAAGTATGCTGAACGGTTCATCCAGGTCCAGCGAGAGGAATTCAAGCGGTTGGGGGTGTTGGCAGATTGGGAGCATCCGTACCTCACCATGGATCCGAGTTATGTAGCTCAAATCGTGCGGGAATTCGGCAACGTTGTCGGGTATGGAGGTGTGTACCGTGGTAAGAAACCTATTTATTGGTGCGCCTCCTGTAAAACAGCTCTCGCCGAGGCAGAGGTTGAATACATGGATCATACCTCGCCCTCGATCTATGTACGGTTTCCATTTCGTGGACCGTTGCCCGATTGTCTTGGACATGTCCCACCTGAAAGGGGGTCAGTCCTCATATGGACCACAACCCCTTGGACAATCCCTGCAAACCTTGCTATCGCGCTCCACCCCGACTCGATCTATGTAGCTATCCAGACACCCCAAGGTGACTGTCTTGTTGTGGCTGAAGAAAGACTTGCTGTACTCAGCACCGAACTCGGGTTACATGAGTACACGACGATTGGCAGGTGTCTTGGGAAGGACCTCGAAGGTTATGCGTGCATGCATCCTTTATATGAACGCCCTTCGCTTTTGATCCTAGGCACTCATGTCACTATGGAGCAAGGTACAGGGTGCGTTCATACCGCACCTGGACATGGACAGGAGGACTATGAGGTCGGCAGGAAATATGGATTAGAAGTGTTTGCACCAGTTGACGATGAAGGTAGATTCACTAAAGAAGCAGCACCGTTTGATGGTATGTTTGTGTTTGATGCAAACGATGCTGTAAACGAGCAGCTTCGAAAGAAACGTGCCCTTCTCAAAGAAGAGCAAATAACCCACTCGTATCCCCATTGCTGGCGGTGTAAGAACCCAGTGATATTTCGTGCTACCGAACAATGGTTCATTTCTATGGATACCAATGACCTCCGCTCGCGAGCATTACGTCATATAGAAGAAGTAGAATGGATACCACGGTGGGGGAAAGATCGGATATCCAATATGATTGCACACAGGCCGGATTGGTGCATATCGCGGCAGCGGGCCTGGGGTGTACCAATTGTGGCATTCTATTGTGATACCTGCGGAGAAGTCCTGCTGGACAAGGATACCATCTACTACGTTGCTGATCGATTCGAACGAGACGGCGCTGACGTGTGGTTTTGCAGCGACGCCTCTGATTTGCTTCCATCTCAGACACGATGTGTGCGGTGTGGTTCAGCCTCATTCCGAAAGGATGGCAATATCCTCGATGTATGGTTCGACTCAGGGGTAAGTTACGCCTGTGTATTGGAGAAACGTGAGGACCTGCAGTATCCTGCGGATCTGTACCTTGAAGGCAGCGACCAGCACAGAGGGTGGTTTCATTCTTCCCTGCTCACAGCTGTGGCAACCAGAGATTCTGCTCCTTATCGTGCTGTCCTCACCCATGGATTTGTCGTGGATGGCGAGGGCAGAAAAATGTCCAAGTCTTTCGGCAACATCATCCAGCCAATAGATATCATAGAAAAGTACGGGGTGGAAATTCTCAGGATGTGGGTTGCATCTGAGGACTACCGTGATGATATTCGTATTTCCGAGGAAATCCTTTCTAGGCTTTCTGAGTCCTACCGCAAGATTCGGAATACGTGTCGGTTCATTCTAGGAAATCTCTTCGATTTTGATCCATCCTGCCACATGGTGCCGTATACCCAAAGGGGAGACCTGGACCGATGGGCATGCCTGCGTTTAGAAAAACTAATAAGAAATGTGCTCGCATCATACCATACGTACGATTTCCACATGATATATCATCACGTCCTCGAATTCTGCATTGTCGATCTTAGCTCCTTTTATCTTGATGTGCTCAAAGAACTACTTTACATCTCCGCGCCAGACTCACCACAGCGACGCTCAGCTCAAAGTACTTTGTTTGAAATCATTCAAGCACTGAGCTGCCTTACCGCTCCTATTTTATCCTTTACTGCGGAAGACATATGGGCTCACATACCAGGCGCACACGCAATGGCTGAAAGCGTTCATCTGTGTAGGTTTCCCTGTCCTGATCCTTCAAGAGAAGATGCTGACCTTGAAGCAAGGTGGACCAAGATTCTCAGCCTCCGCGGCAGTATTTCCAAGGCGTTGGAACACGCCCGCAAAAACAAGATCATCGGACACTCACTTGATGCCAAAGTGCACATTCAGGCTCCGCCCGACTGGTACGAATTCTTGACCACATTCCCCTTTGAGCTTCGTCTGGTCTTTATCGTATCTGAGGTTGTGGTGACCCAATCTTCGTTCTCTGACGACCACGAGAGAAGCACGGATGGCCATGGGCTTCAGGTGCTCGTGGAGCATGCGGATGGGAAGAAATGTACACGGTGTTGGGTATATTCCAGAAGTGTGGGACAACAGCGTGCCCATCCTGCCCTTTGTGCACGGTGCATCTCGGAACTTGAGGCAATACGGGTGGGACGGTCCTCGTGCTCGCCAAGTCAAGGAGGATGACCTTGAAGTGGGGTAGAATGTACTCAACGTTGATTCTTTTGTCTGGGCTGGTTGTACTCGTCGACCAATGGACCAAACTGTGGATTCATGGAACCTTTCGAATCGGTGAATCTAAGACAATCATTAGTGGATTTCTCGACCTCCATTATATAAGGAATACAGGAGCTGCTTTTGGATTCCTGAGCGGCACCCACGCCTCGTTTCGGATCCCATTCTTTATCGTTATATCACTGCTGGCAATTGGGATTCTCTTTTACATGTTCAGAAAAATGGAAGCTGCCGAAGGTCCATGGGCCCTCGTGTCTATTTCCCTTGTGCTGGGAGGCGCATTGGGAAATCTTATCGATCGTGTCAGGCTGGGCGAAGTCATAGATTTTATTTCAGTGCATTATCGCGGATTCCGTTGGCCTGCGTTCAATGTGGCTGATACCGCCATAACCATTGGGGTTTTCTTATTTATGTATCGGATACTATTCCCTCGCAAGGACTACAGGCGAATGCATAGCCAGTAGATGCCAATACCGTCCAACCTATCGCGACTACACTAAGCCTTTCTGCAAGACTGGCAAAAAATTCCATCTCAGGGGAGTTGACTTATTGAGAGCCGTGCTTAAACTAATGGCGTTAACAGTAGCAGGCAAACGCACTGGGTGCTAAAAATTGATGATAACTTGTTGATTTTGCTTAAGAAACTATTGTACATTCGTGCATGGTTGTCCCCACTTGATGCTGGTTAATCTTCCTGAACCGTACATAGTAGTTAGAGGTCGAACCGGCAGGGCGTGCCCCTAGCCCGAGGTGTAGCACGCTCTTGCTTCTTGAAGGATCACGTAAACCACATAGCAAGGAAGAAGGAGGTGTCGCGATGAAGATTAGACCGTTGGGCGATCGAATACTCATTAAACGCGTTGAGGAGGAGGAGAAATCCAAGGGAGGTATCATCATCCCTGACACAGCCAAGGAAAAGCCTCAGGAAGGAAAGGTGATTGCCGTTGGCAAAGGGAAGGTCAGTGATGATGGAAAAGTAATCCCTATGGAAGTCAAGGTTGGCGACCGTGTGCTGTTCGGAAAGTACTCGGGTACTGAGGTCAAGATCATGGGTGACGAACACCTTATTATCCGGGAAGACGACGTGTTGGGGATAATCGAATAAGGAAATTCACTTCACTTCATAACGAGAGAAAAAGGAGGTCGTTACGCTATGGCTGGAAAAGCAATCAAATTTTCCGAAGAGGCGAGAGCCAAGATATTAAAAGGGGTTAATACCCTTGCCGATGCGGTGAGAGTCACTCTCGGCCCAAAAGGGAGAAACGTTGTTCTCGAGAAAAGCTTTGGGTCCCCCACGGTGACGAAGGATGGGGTTACTGTTGCGAAGGAAATCGAGCTCAAAGACAAATTCGAAAACATGGGCGCACAGATGGTCAAAGAAGTTGCTTCTAAGACCAGCGATGTCGCCGGTGATGGAACGACGACCGCAACGATACTTGCCCAGGCAATTTTTCGAGAAGGTTCTAAGGTGGTAGCCTCTGGAGCAAACCCGATGGAAGTGAAACGAGGCATCGACAAGGCTGTTGAGCTATGTGTAGCCGAACTTAAGAAGATCTCCAAACCGACCCAGGATAGAACTGAGATCGCACAAGTTGGCACAATCTCGGCAAACGGTGATGAGGCGATCGGAAAACTCATTGCCGAGGCCATGGATAAGGTAGGCAAAGAAGGCGTTATTACTGTAGAAGAAGCAAAGTCAATGGAGACGACACTCGAGGTTGTCGAGGGCATGCAGTTCGACAGAGGATATCTCTCTCCGTACTTTGTAACGGATCCGGAAAAGATGGAGGTCGTGCTTGAAGAGCCTTACATCCTTTTCCATGAGAAAAAGCTTAGCAACATGAAAGACATGATCCCATTACTTGAAAAAGTGGCGCAGTCTGGAAAGCCTATCCTTATTGTGGCCGAAGACGTTGAAGGTGAGGCACTAGCTACACTTGTGGTCAACAAGCTGAGAGGAACGCTCCGTTGTGCTGCGGTCAAGGCGCCTGGATTCGGGGATAGAAGAAAGGCTATGCTCCAGGATATGGCGATCCTGACAGGTGGACAGGTCGTCGCAGAAGAGCTTGGCATTAAACTGGAGAACGTCAAGATCGAAGATCTTGGAACGTGCAAGAAGGTGAGAATTGATAAAGACAATACTACAATCATAGAAGGTGCTGGATCTGCCGAGGCTATCGAGGGACGGATCAAACAAATCCGTGCCCAGATTGAAGAGACGACATCGGATTATGATCGCGAGAAACTCCAGGAACGGCTTGCAAAGCTGGCAGGCGGGGTTGCTGTACTCAGGGTCGGTGCTGCAACTGAGACCGAGATGAAGGAGAAAAAAGCGCGCGTCGAGGACGCACTCAACGCTACCAAGGCTGCTGTCGAGGAAGGGATTGTGGCAGGCGGTGGAGTAGCACTGTTACGGCTTATTCCAAAACTTGACACTCTCAAGGTTGATGGTGACCAGAAGATCGGTGTGGGTATTGTGAAGAAGGCCCTTGAAGAGCCTCTTCGTCAGATTGCAGCAAATGCAGGAAAAGAGGGTTCGATAATCGTCGAGAAAGTCAAAGAAGGAAAAGATGCGTTTGGCTTTGATGCTGCCAAGGAGGAGTTCGTTGACATGTTCAAAGCCGGCATCATCGATCCAACGAAAGTTGTCCGTTGCGCGCTGCAAAATGCAGCCAGCGTCGGATCAATCCTGCTGACGACAGAGGCAATGGTCGCAGAAATACCAGAGGAGAAGAAGGAGATGCCTCATATGCCACCAGGTGGAGGTTACGGGGGAGGCTATTAAAATACGGTTTTTCATGCCCACTACCAACCTGCTGCCTTTCGAGGCCACTGGCGGCTTCGAGAGGCAGCTTTGTTTTTAGAGAGGTGATGTGTCGTGAGCAGACTGGAGACCGACGTGAGGCCATGGGGAGGCTTTGTGGTCTTGGAGGACGCGCCAGATCATAAAGTGAAGCGTATTTGGGTCAATCCAGGGAAGCGTCTGAGCTATCAACGGCATACAAGTCGTTCAGAACATTGGGTCGTCATTGCAGGCGAAGGATTGGTAACGATCGACGGACAAGAGATTCAGCTTTCCCCAGGCCAAAGCATCGATATTCCTTGTGGAACTGCACACCGGATAGCTAACTACGGCACTGTCCCGCTCGTGTTTATTGAGATCCAGACGGGCACGTATTTCGGTGAAGATGACATTATCCGTCTTGAAGATGATTTTGGCCGCGTATGAATTTTATTTTTTTGTGTAATCCACATGCTACGTATCCAGTGAATGCTCATCCTTATCTTCTAACAACGGAAGAAAACGAGCTCCTGCCACTCATTTCGGACCCTCTCCCTGCGCCTCCCATCGCTCGGGACATGAGCGACAATTTTAGGCACCTTGAGTAACAATTACCGTCGCTCGCCGAAGAGGCCCTGTTCCATCCCCTCCTCGTAGTATTTTCCGTAAGTCCTTCTCCCACTAGGATTTGTCCTCCTACGAGGTTCCTTCTTCCCTGATGGCTGCTTCTTCGTTTCCTAAAAGGCACAGAACTTGCTCTGCCTGCATGTGTTGCTAGGCGGCAAGCTATAGAGAACCACTGCAGCTATTCGCCTGAACGACAAAGGCAACCTTTCCGAAAGGTAAGGACGCAAAACCTACGGCCTACCTCAGCGAGGCTCATGGGAGCACCGCTTGAAACGGCAGCGAGGTTACCGAAGCAGGCGATGAACATCGTGTCTCCTCCTGCTTCGGAGCGTCCGCAAGCAGGTTTTTTTATTGGGCGGAGGTAGAGACATGATGTTCATTGGAAAAAGGACGATAGGGATCGTAGCGCTTGTAACTATTTCAGGATTTCTGCTCAGTGAGGGATCCCTTGCACGAGGAGACGACAGCGACATAATGTTCGCTGCTGTGGTAGGGCAAGGGTATGGAGAGCTGGTCAAAGACGCCGGCGCTGGACTCACGAACATCTGCAGCTCTGGTGTGGGATGGGACTTCCTCATGCCCGACGGAAAACACTTTGATGAAAGTGCACTGGGCTACCTCGACAAGGTTGTTATCGATGCCCACCAAAATGGACTAAAAATTCTCTTGAGGCTAAGGACTGGTGGTGGGCTTCCTTTTTCATTCAATCAGATTAAGCGGAAAGAAGACTTCCCTGTCGATGTAACCGAATATCCAGATCATGGACCCACACGTGGCTATAAGGATGGGGAATACCTCGGACCCCAGGTACAGGGTATCACCAATCGTGTTGCGACAAATTTTCCTCCTAAAGTGCTCACGGACGACAGCCCTGGAAATACCTCTCCCTGGTATGACTTCTGTTATGCCGTGGCATCTCGTTATAACGGAAGAACACCAGATCCAAACAATCCGGGAAAGTATCTTCCAAGAATTGATTACTATTCTACGTCCGGGGAAATGGACACAAAGCGGTACTGGTATGGCACATCCACCGAATACTACGGTCGTACAGATAGCAACGGTAATATCATAGGATTGCTCCCAACACTGTATCGCGCAGTCAAGGCAGCAAATCCCGATGCGAAGATCATTGACGGAGGCATGGTCTGTTATAACGTTGGCTGGCACATTGTATATGACATGGCTCAGCAACAAGGGGCTGTTACGAACAACGTGCTGGACTACAATAATCGATATTTTAAGTACTGTGCCCTCCATACCTTTCTCACTCCAGAAGCGTTACGATCTTGGCTGAGCACGCCAATGATCGAACGTTCACGGGTTTTTTTCGAGAAGTGCCTGGCATCTGAGCGGTTCTGGGATATCTTTGCTTTTCATTCATACGAAGATTACCTCATGCACGACACCATAAGGTTCATAAAACGCAAGCTTCAGGAGCATCATATAAACAAACCTATATGGGGAAGAGAGGTTGGAGTTACCTACGATACCTTTCCACCATCGCCCGAGAGCGAGCAAAGGGCTGCCGCCCTCTTGTTCAAGAAACTTGTCAGCGCTTATGCAGAGGGTGTCCAGTCGTGCGGAGTGTCTCCTTTTATAGCAATTGGTGGGCCAATTGAGTTGACCAATCCTGGTCTTTATTCCAGCAGCGTCCAACTACACAGAGCGGTCAATCCTTCTAGCTCCCTGTCCGAACTAAAGGAAAAATTCGGCACACAACTGCTCCATAGCTACAAGATGATTACACAGACCCTATCCCAGGCGGCTATTGAACGGTCTGTATTCAAAGGAGAGGCAGCAGCGTACATCTTTTCGCAAGGGGGAAAGAAGATACTTATCGCCTGGACAGAAGATCCTGCAGATCAAATAGCACTTGGCGATTATATTGTTCCTCGAGACGTAGTACATCTTTCGGTTTTCGATTTCCTTGGAAATGCTCGGGGGTCAGCACTACCAGACAGCCTAGGGCAAGAGCCAGTTGTTATCGTTTGGGAGGCATCTGCACAGAGTATGGGCAGCATCATAACAGAGCTTTCTGCCTTTGTGGGTGATCAGGTCGTGCTCGACGGGAATCTCTATGTGGCCCCCACGACGAATAAGGGGTCGCTACGCTTCTATTGGCAACAGATATCAGGTCCGACAGTTGAGCTCGAACACAAAGAAAGTGCGGTTGCTTCTTTTATCGCAAAGGATACTGGATTGCACCAATTTACAGTTGCCATATATAACGGGGCAACAATGTATGAAACTCATACAGTATCAGTGTCTGTATACCCAAAAACCGGTATGATCAATTGTAGCAGCGCCAGCCCTCCCAATGGGGTGACATTTCCCAATAGCATTCTCAACCTCGCTATAGTCCTAACCCCAGCGGTGGTACTCGGGATGCGACGTCTCCGTCAAAGGATCGATTAAGCGCAATGCCTGGAGCATAACAAACAGAGAGAGAGACCGGAGACCTCCTAGCTTCCGGCATGAGAAGAGTCATGTGAAATCTCACATTTTACTACTTCTATAGTATGTGTGAGGCCTTGTACACAAGACCCTGATAGGCATCAGGTGTGGTTATAACCTTCGAGGAACCTACCGCGCGGCCTTTGATAGTGATTTCTTTCCTCTCCGAAAAGGCGAGTTTAGGGAAACGGGTGACTAAAGGAATGCACGCGCTTTCTTGTTTGGGGTGTATGCGAAATGATATTATGGATCAACTTCAAGCGACAGCCCTATGCGCAAGAGGGACGAAGAACCGCTGCATCGAAATTGTACATCAGGTTTAGGTCATGAAACACTTTAGTCTTGATGAGCTAAGAAAACACAACGGCCAGGACGAACCCTCGGTTTTCGTTGCCTTCAAGGGGAAGGTGTATGATCTTTCTTCTAGCAGGTATTGGAACACAGGGCTGCACATGAGGCGACACAGGGCAGGTACAGATCTCACTGGGGAGATTAGAGGGGCACCCCACGGTGAAGAGGTATTTCAGAGGATGCCACAGGTAGGAATGCTCCGCACAGAGAAGGACCCTGCAGATGCGCATTTGCCTGATGTGCTTCTGGCTGTCTTCAAGAAGGTGCCGATGTTACGTCGACACCCCCATCCCATGACGGTGCACTTTCCTCTTGCATTTGGTATGGCTGTTCCGCTGTTCGTCGTGCTTTATCTGGCCACAGGCAGTCAATGCCTGGAAATTACGGCTTTTTCCATGCTCGTTTTGACGCTGCTTGCAGCACCTGTCGCTATGCTCACTGGACCTTATGCGTGGTGGGTAAACTATGCAGCACGATGGACTCCTTACATAAAAATGAAGTTGAGCATATCAGCAATTTTTCTGGTGGTGGCGCTTACTGCTTTTCTTTTGAGGATGTCTGAACCTGCGATCCTTACACAGCAAGGCGGCCTGAGGATACTCTACGTTATACTGTGTTGCTTGCTTCCACCCATTGTAGCTATTCTCGGTTGGATAGGTGCCAAGATGACCTTCCCCCACTGATCGGCTTTTCTTTTTGCCGCCGTTCAGTTGGTGACCTCGCCTTTATACTTTTTTGTTTGTAGTCGTGCAATGCTGCCTACTACGTATGTATTTTGTTTTTGTCATGTTTTTCTTTCTTCCTGCTCGTTCCATATTGTTGTGGCGCTTGGTCGGAGAGGTGATTTTTTCGGATCGCTGTTGAATGTTTTTCTCTTATCTGGTAAATGTAAATGTTTAAAGCTACCTCTAACTCTGGAAAACAGTACCAACGAGCGATCCACTGGATTGCATCCCGCTACGATAACGAGGATTTGTATGAAATATCAGCTTCGGATGAGCAAGGATCACGGAACTCTCATGCGAGAGATTAGGCTCCGTGCAGGGGTCGACCTCTCAAAATGTTACCAATGTGGGGAGTGTACTGCAGGATGTCCTATCGTCCCTGAGATGGATGCAGGGCCCACAAAGACGCTGCGCTTGATTCAGTTGGGGATGGAGGAAGAACTATTCCAGCTCACTACGCCATGGTTGTGTGCCTCCTGCGAGACATGCACCACCCGATGTCCGAACGACATTGATATCGCTCGTGTGATGGACGTGGTGAGACAGATGGCGAGGCTCAAGGGAAAAAAATTACCGCTTAAGGAGCCCAGAGTATTTCAGGATGTTTTTTTAAAATCTATGAGGACACACGGCACACTCTTTGAGCCAGAGATGATGGCGCTTTACAACCTCAAGAGTTTTCATCTCTTTCATGATGTGGGTCTCGGTCCTCCCATGCTCCTCAAGGGTAAATTGCCGCTCACACCGCATAGATCGAAGAATCGGGAGCGATTGCAGCAGATCTTTCAACGTGCAGAGGTCCAGGAACGGCATGAGGACCGGATCAGCACCGAAGAAACTCACGCTGGTCAGGATTCTCATCACTAGCGTTCCTTCCGTGCAACTTCAAGGTACCACCCGGCCTGCATATCCGGACAGACAGCAGGTGTGAAAGGACGGAACAAAGTCTATGGAATTGAAATATGCATATTACCCAGGATGCTCGCTCAAAGGTACCGCAATAGATTACCATGTTTCCACACTGACGCTTGCTCGCATGCTGGGCATTGATCTCATAGAGATTGAAGACTGGGTGTGTTGCGGTGCTTCTCCTGCCCATCAAAGGAACCCAATGCTGTCTACAAGTGTGGCCAACCTCCTCCTGTCACTTGCTGAAGGTGTCAGCCCTCATATGGCCGTGCTTTGTGCTGCTTGTTACAACAATCTCAAGAGGGCCGAAGAGGAGATGAAAAATGATCCAAAGCTTAGGAGCGAAGTCGAACAACTTTCGGGTATCCAATTCAATGCAGACATTCGCACCAGACATTTCCTCGAAATCCTTGCAAACGACTATGGGCTTGAGGAACTTAGGAAAAAGGTCACACAGCCGCTCACCGGTCTCCGGGTGGCATGCTACTACGGATGTCTTTTGACGAGGCCGCCTATCGTAGCCTTTGACGATCACGAGCAGCCGTCGATTATGGAGGACATTCTGGAGGTTGCTGGAGCCACACCCGTGGCGTGGACCCATCGTCTGGAGTGCTGCGGAGCGAGCCATGCAGTACCATTCACACCTATTGTGCTGAGGCTTGTCAATGACATCCTGCTTTCTGCAAAGGATGCACAGGCCGACGTGATTGTGTGTGCGTGCCCCTTATGTCAGGCAAATCTCGACCTAAGGCAACAGGGTATTCTCTCTACGTTCGGAGTCCAACACAATCTGCCGGCTATTTTCTTTACCCAGCTTTTGGCTGTTGCGTGTGGTGCCGGCTTCAAGGACGTGAAACTACATAAGAACCTCGTTGACGCACGGCCCGTACTGAGAGAGAAGCTGCACATCGCCTGACACGACAAGAGAGGTTTCCATGGGTAAGATCGGCGTATTTGTCTGTCACTGTGGAGAGAATATCGGTAGGACCGTAGATTGTGCTCGAGTAGCCAGAGCAGCATCTCTCATTCGTGGGGTGGCTTTTGCTACCGATTACAAATACATGTGCTCAGATCCTGGGCAAGGATTGATCAAGAAGGCCATAGCCACGCACAACCTCACAGGTGTTGTCGTCGCTGCATGTTCGCCCCATATGCATGAAAAAACCTTTAGAAAGGCTGTTGAGGAATGTGGGATCAACCCGTTTCTGTGCGAGATGGCCAACATCCGAGAACACTGCTCTTGGGTACACGAGAAGGACGAAGCAACAACAAAAAAGGCGATTGAGCTCGTCCGTATTATGGTGGAAAAGGTCAAGCGCAACACCCCCTTGGCCCCTGTGCGAGTGAAGGTAACCAAGAGGGCCCTGGTGATAGGAGGAGGGGTTGCCGGCATCCAAGCAGCTTTGGACATCGCAGATGGTGGACACGAAGTAGTACTGGTAGAAAAAGAGCCCTCTATTGGTGGTCATATGGCTCAGCTGTCTGAGACGTTCCCGACCCTTGATTGCTCCCAGTGCATACTGACGCCGAAAATGGTGGATGCGGGAAGCCACCCTCGTATTACCTTACACACGTATTCAGAAGTAGAGAAGGTGGAGGGATTCGTCGGTAATTTCAAGGTAACTGTACGCAAGAAGGCCCGTTCGGTTGACATGGCCAAATGTACAGGATGCGGCGAGTGCATGCAAAAGTGTCCTTCAAAGAAGATACCTTCTGAGTTCGACCGCGGGTTGAGAAACAGGACTGCTATTTATATTCCATTTCCACAAGCGGTTCCCATGAGACCGGTCATTGACCGAGAGCACTGCATCTATTTTACAAAAGGGAAGTGCAAGGTATGTCAAAAAGTCTGTCCGGCAGGTGCCATCGATTATGATCAATCAGATGTGTTCATAGAGGAAGAGGTAGGTGCAATCATCGTAGCCACAGGATACGATCTCTACACAGTGGAGAAGCAGGGACCCTACCCAGAGTACCTTGGGTACGGAGAATACGGCTATGGGCGAGATCCCGATATTATCGATGGCCTGCAGTTTGAGCGGCTTGCCTCTGCATCTGGGCCGACTGGCGGAAAGATCTTAAGGCCATCGGATGGGAAAGAACCCAAGCGAGTAGTCTTTCTCAAGTGTATAGGAAGTCGTCATCCTTCCAAAGGAATTTCTTTTTGCTCGAAGATTTGCTGCATGTACACGGCAAAGCATGCCATGCTGTTCAAACACAAGGTACATGACGGCACCCCGTACGTTTTTTATATGGACATACGGTCGCCGGGAAAAGGGTACGATGAGTTTGTCCGGAGAGCTATAGAAGAAGACGGGGCTGTGTACCTGAGGGGGCGGGTCTCGAGGATCTACAGGGCAGGAGATCGCTTGATCGTCAAGGGCGCTGATACACTCGCCGGTGCTGCTGTGGAGATTGAGGCTGACATGGTGGTATTGGCAACGGCAATTATGCCGCAGCCAGGGATAGAAAAACTGTTTCAGCGGATTGGGATAAGCTACGATCAGTACAAATTTGCCAGCGAGGTACATCCTAAGTTGCGGCCTGTTGAATGTGCGACAGCAGGTGTTTTTCTGGCAGGTGCATGCCAGGGGCCGAAAGATATCCCTGAAGCAGTAGCCCAGGCCTCGGGTGCGGCATCAAAGGCCCTTATACTATTTTCGCGCGACGAACTACTCCGTGAACCTATTGTCGCCAAGGTGAACGAGGCTACCTGTATTGCGTGCTGGTACTGCGTCGAGGTGTGTCCGTATAAGGCTATCTCGCGCAAAGAGATCAGGGATCGGAAAGGCAACCTCATCAAACGAGTAGCCGAGGTCAATCCCTCGTTGTGCACAGGCTGTGGCACCTGCGCGGCAACCTGCTTCTCCAATTCGATCGATCTCGACGGTTTTACCGATGAGCAGATTTTTTCTGAGATCAACTCACTGATGGCAACAGGTGAAGATATCTTTTCGAAGCCGTCAGACGAAGAAAGGCTCACTAACGAAGAACAAGCTGCCTAGCAGACTGTCTGAGAACACGAGGAGCAATGGTACAGGGAGAACAGAACGGTCTGTGTACGTATTGATCAAAGGATGGCAGCTACTAGCATGGTTGAAGGAGCTTTCCAGGTGGAATCAACAGAGACGCAGGGATGGGAACCCAAAATTGTAGCGTTTATCTGCAACTGGTGCACGTACACAGGTGCAGACCTCGCCGGGACGAGTCGCCTTAAGTATCCGCCGAACGTGCGTGTCATCAAGATTCCCTGTACAGGAAGATTCGATCCGCTTTTTATGATCAAAGCGTTTGAAAAGGGGGCAGATGGCGTTTTGGTTTCCGGATGCCATCCAGGAGATTGTCACTACACGGCGGGCAATTACAATGCGAGGAGAAAGTTTGCAGTATTTCGCAAACTTCTCGAGTGGTGCGGGATTGACCTTGACCGGGTGTGGTTCAGCTGGATATCGGCTGCAGAAGGAGTCAAATGGGTTGACACCATAACTCGCTTTACCGACGTTATTCGAGAAAAGGGACCGTTTGTAGGTTATAGGGAGATGATGGATGTCTGACAGGTCGACGCAGATCCAAGAGATTGCCCGGAGGTGGTTGGCCGATGGCGTAGTAGAGGCGGTCATAGGTTGGGAACAGGGTACCTATCGGGACAAGACAGCTCCAGTTATTGTACGTAGGGCTGAGGACGCTCAACGGCTCATTTTCAATGATCGGTGTACTAATAACTTGGTTGCCTACCTGAAGCGTGAGCCTCTCAAGAACATGTCGAGCGTTGGTATCGTGGCCAAGGGGTGCGATATCAAATCGCTCATCGGCCTCATCCAGGAATCCCAGGTTCCGCGGGAAAAGGTCAGGATTCTGGCTGTTACCTGCCCAGGAGTAAAAAATGCTCGAGGTACGGCGCCGATAAAATGTCAGGCATGTGATGTGAATACTCCTTCTTTGTTTGATGAACGCGTGGGTGAGGAAATTGTTTCACATCCCGATTATGAGATCCGGACAAAGTCGCTTGCTGCACTCGAGGCGATGAGTCCTTCGGAACGCTTTGCGTTCTGGCGAAAAGAGTTCGATAAGTGCATACGTTGCTATGCCTGTCGACAAGCCTGTCCTCTCTGCATATGCACGCGCTGTATTGCTGAAAAAAACCAGCCTCAATGGATTGAAACAAGTGCCCACCCTCGTGGAAATGTTGCCTGGAATCTGATCCGAGCATACCACTTGGCTGGTCGCTGCGTTGAGTGCGAGGCCTGCGAGACCGCATGTCCTGTCAATATCCCGCTCATGCTTCTGAATCGAAAGATGGCCGAGGAAGTAAAGGCCCTGTTTGGTTATGAAGCAGGTAGAGATCCTGACGTGCAGCCGCCCCTGAGGACATTCCGACTCGACGATGACAATTCCTTTATATTGTAAGGGAAGCAAAGGGAGTTCAGATGCCGTATTTCACGATAGCAGGTGATGACGTAGCTAAGGTAGCAGAAGCGTTGGCATCGAGCGGTAAGCACCTCGTGATGCCGGTTCGTGAAGGGAACGATGTGTTTTACAGGATGGGTGCTGCGCCTTCGGAGATGGTGCTTTCTACTTTGCCGAAGAATTCCATTAAGGAATTTCTTTTTCCCAAAAGCGAACGTATTTTGCACTATCAGTACGTCCGAAATGAAGTCAAGCTGGTGGACGTTTCACCTTCTCTAACCGAAACGGTCATTTTCGGTGCACGGCCCTGCGATGCAGCAAGCATCTGTGTAGTGGAGCCCTTATGGAATTGGGATTATCGGGATGGTTTCTTCAACCTCAGGCGGAGTGCGACCACAGTGGTTACCGTGGTCTGCATACAAGCTCCTGATGAAGCGTGTTTCTGCACTTCGGTAGGTCTTTCCCCTCATTCGGAAAAAGGGTCCGATGTTCTGCTGTATCCCATCGACGACCATCGGTACGCGTGCTCTTTCATTACTGAGGCTGGAAAAAAGCTCGAACCGATCTTTGCCCGATACAAGAGAGATGAAGCACGACAGGAAGAGATCGAAGCAGCCAGGAAGCGTGGGGACGACTCACTATCGGATAAGAAACGATTAACGCTAGTGAAGGAGTGGCTCGAGACCCATTTTGAGGATCCCTTCTGGGAAGAGAAGACGTCTCGCTGCATAGGATGTGGAACCTGCACGTTTTTGTGTCCCACTTGCCATTGTTTTGATATTCAAGATGAGTCTGGTTTTGATGCTGGCTATAGGAGAAAGAATTGGGACGCCTGCCAGTTTTCGCTGTTTACTCTGCACACCTCGGGCCACAACCCAAGGGATACCCAACCTAAGCGATACCGACAGCGCATCTATCACAAGTATGCAATCTATCCTGAAAAATTTGGTTCCGTCCTGTGCACAGGCTGTGGCCGTTGTGTTGCATACTGTCATGTGAATCTTTCCCTGTATGACGTGGTTTTCACGATCCAGGTGCGGGCTGAAAAAGGAGCGTAGGTGTGGAGAATATCTACAAGCCGTATCTCGTTCGGATAGAGGAAAAGACGAAAGAAACGTATGATACGACGAGTTTCAAGCTCACCTTTATCGATGAGGCGGTACGGGATTCGTTTACCTTTCGTGCCGGTAATTTCGGCGAGTATTCTGTATTCGGTGAAGGAGAATCGACGTTTTGTATCGCCAGTTCACCTACGAGGAAGGGATACATTGAATGCTGTTTTAGGGCTGTAGGCAGGGTTACCCGGAGTCTTGCAGAAAAAGAAGTGGGTGACGTGATAGGCTTTAGAGGGCCGTATGGAAACGACTTCCCGATAGAGTCGTTTTACGGCAAGAACGTGGTATTCATTGCAGGAGGCATTGCACTTCCTCCAGTGCGTTCGGTGATTTGGAATGTACTCGATCTGAGAGACAAATTCGAGGAGGTGACCATTGTATACGGAGCCCGCTCAGTCGCTGATCTCGTATACAAGAAAGAGCTTGCGCTGTGGGAAGAACGAGAAGACGTTACCCTCGTGACCACTGTGGATCCCGGAGGAGAAACTCCTGATTGGAAAGGCCGCATTGGATTCGTTCCTAATGTACTCAAGGAGGTTGCTCCAAAAGCTGAGAACAGCGTTGCCGTCCTTTGTGGGCCACCTATCATGATAAAGTTCACGTTGCCTGTGCTCAAGGAACTCGGTTTTCGCGAAGAGGATGTGTGGACCACCTTAGAGAATCGAATGAAGTGCGGTCTGGGAAAGTGTGGTAGATGCAATGTGGGAAAGATATACATTTGTAAGGAGGGGCCCGTCTTCACCGCAGCTCAGATTGCCACGATGCCAAATGATTTCTAGGCGTGTGGAAAGATCGCACCTTCTCTGGCATCAATCAGTTCCTTCATCCTCGGGTGCTATCTTTGTCGAAGCCCCTATCAATTGTTCTGTGACCTACGGGTTCCTCTGGTGTCCAATGTAGGTTCCAAAAGGTACTATGTGACCAGGTACAAGACAGCCTGGTTTTCCTGTTCGTGTGTGGGGCTGTTGATGTGTTCGTAGGAGCATAACTATTCGGAGGTGAAATCAATTTCTCATGCAGAGCACACTGTATTGTCGTTCTCCATTCTGGGCGTTGGGGTTGTTGGTACTGCTTATGTGCGCAGCGGCCTCCACTGGGTGCATCTACGTTTCAAGTAAGGGGCTTCTTGGCCTGGGACCAAGTCCGCTCAGAGAGACGCTCATCACTGGTTCAGGCACCAACAAGATACTTCTTATGGAGATAAACGGTATTATCTCGGAACAGGAACGAAGTGGATTTCTTCGTCTAAGACCTGAACCGAGCACAGTGGCCAGCATCGCCGAGCAGCTCGACAAGGCATCCAAAGATCCCCGGATCAAGGCCTTGATCTTGCAGATTAACAGCCCTGGTGGCACAGTTGCGGCTACGGATATCATCTATCATGAGATCAAGCGGTTCAAGGAGCGTCAAGGTCTCAAGGTTATTGCTCTGCTTATGGGTACTGCAGCATCCGGTGGCTATTACGTGGCGCAGGCAGCCGACAAGATCATAGCCCACCCGACATCGGTTACCGGGAGTATCGGCGTGGTACTCATCAACCTCAACATAGGAGGTCTATTTGAAAAAATCGGGGTGAGCGACCAAAGCATCAAGTCAGGAGAGTTCAAAGATGTGGGATCGCCTTTTCGCAAACCCCAAGAAGGCGAAAGGGAAGTGCTCCAACGTGTCGTCAACGAGCTGTATGCGCAATTTTGCCAGGTTGTTGAGGAAAACCGGCCCAGTGTTCGCCTCAAGGATAACCCTGAAATTGCGGATGGAAGAATCTTGACAGCTAGAGATGCCTTGGAAAAAGGGCTTGTGGATGGGATTGGCTATTTTGAGGATACACTGGCCTTGGCCAAGAGGGAGGCAGCCATATCAAAGGCTAAGGTCGTCAGATACCAGAGACCGGATGAATACAGGCCGAGCGTCTATGCCACTACAGGAGCTGGGGTGGCACAGGAGCTGAATGTGTTTAAAATCGATTTTGAATCCATTCGTAGTGGGTTAGGTCCGACATTTATGTACCTTTGGTTGCCGTGCCAATGAGGTGGTGGGCCCGCAGTTCGAGGCGTTTCCTTGTGAGTATCTTTTCCTTGGGTTGTGTCATCTATTTGAATTGAATAAGAGCAAGCAGACACCAAGGGTATCCGTTTTGTTCTATGGCTAAAAGGAATCTTTTGCGTTATGTTGTGTTGCGTGGTAGGCTTTAGATAGGCACGAATTAGCGTGATACCAGGTCTTTGCCACGCACTGAGGTGGCCATCGTAGATACAACCGTATGGAGGCAATTGGTATGCGTGAAAAAGTAGAACAGGCTCTGGCACAGATCAGGCCCATGCTCCAGGCAGACGGAGGAGACGTGGAGCTTGTGGACGTCGATGATGGTGTGGTCAAGGTGAGGCTTAGAGGTGCATGTGCAGGTTGCCCAGGTGCGCAGATGACGCTCCAGCTTGGCGTCGAGCGTCGAATAAAGGAAGCAGTCCCAGAGGTCAGGAAAGTCGAAGCCGTTTAGGTAAGATGTAGCACAGCTATTCTCACCACTGAGACCTGAAGCAAGATGAACAAGCCCCTTGAGAAGGAGAACGGCCCAGGGCTCCCTCAAGGGGCTTTTGTACTTACAACACTAGGTACAACGCAGGAACAGAAGGCAATAGAATTGGGGCGACAGGTACTTTGTACCAGATATGCGAAGTCTAGATCCTGATGCCTGATCTTCTCGTCACCATCCTAGCCACGTCTTGAGTACGTGAGAGGCTTACAATCTCATCGGTGCAAGCACTAGTGTGGAGGAATGGCTATTCAGGAGTGTGTAGAGGAGAAAAAGGGATATCTCATGACGGAAACAGGCACGTTGAACCTTTCTCACAATGCGCGCTGCGTACTGGAAAGAAGATACTTGAGGAAAGATGAAAATGGTGTCCCCATAGAAACTCCTGAAGAGATGTTCAGGCGCGTAGCTAAAGCTGTTTCCCAGGCAGATCTTCTTTATGATCCGGATTGTGACTGCGTTGCTACCGAAGACTGTTTTTACCGCTTGATGACGAGCCTCCAGATGCTCCCGAATTCACCCACGCTCATGAATGCTGGTCGAGAGCTAGGACAGCTGGCTGCCTGTTTTGTACTTCCAGTAGAAGATTCCATGGAAAGCATTTTCGAGGCCATCAAGAATACGGCCCTCATTCATAAGAGCGGGGGTGGGACAGGCTTTTCGTTTTCACGAATACGACCGAAAAGCGATCGAGTGAGATCGACTACAGGGGTATCGAGCGGTCCGATTTCCTTTATGACGGTCTTTGATGCGGCGACAGAGACGATCAAACAAGGGGGGACGCGTCGAGGCGCCAATATGGCAGTGCTCTCAGTGGATCATCCCGATATTCTCGAGTTCATTACGTGCAAGCAGGAAAGCACGCGCCTCAATAATTTCAACATTTCTGTAGGATTGACTGAGCGCTTTATGGAGGCAGTTGAGAGAGACGAGACATATCCGCTCATTAACCCCCGTACGAAAAGCGTTGTCAGGGAGATTCGCGCTCGAGAGGTATTTGAAAGGATCGTGGAATCTTCTTGGCGAAATGGGGAGCCGGGCATCCTTTTTCTCGACCGTATTAACAGGGACAATCCAATCCCTGAGCTTGGCCCAATCGAGAGCACCAACCCCTGCGGAGAACAGCCGTTGCTGCCATACGAAAGCTGTAATCTTGGATCTATCAATCTTTCCAGGCACGTCAGCAACGGCCAGATCGATTGGGATCTCCTTCGTGAAAGTGTCCGTAGCACCGTCCATTTCTTAGACAATGTGATTGACATTAATTCGTATCCACTACCTCAAATTGAAGCAATGACCAAGGCCAATCGTAAGATCGGCCTAGGCGTCATGGGCTTTGCTGATGTGCTCGTCATGCTTGAGATCCCGTATGACTCGAAGGAAGCATTGGACTTTGCAGCTACGATTATGAAATTCATTTCCGAAGAGTCGGTAAAGGCATCGGAACAATTGGCAGCGGAGCGGGGTCCCTTTCCTAATTTCAACAAGAGCGTATATGCGCAACGCTGCCTTCCTCCCCGGCGCAATGCAACTACTACGACCATCGCGCCCACAGGGACGATCAGTATCATAGCTGGATGCTCGAGTGGTATCGAACCGCTGTTTGCTGTGGCGTTTGTGAGAAATGTGCTTGACAACGAGCGGCTCATCGAAATTCATCCGCTCTTTGAGGAGATAGCCAAACGTGAGCACTTCTATTCAGAGGCACTGATCGAGAAGATCGCAGTGACTGGAAGCATACAACATATTGATGAGATCCCGGAGCGGTGGAGGCGGGTGTTCGTGACGTCCCACGACATCGATCCAGAGTGGCATGTACTCATGCAGGCAGCCTTTCAAGCCTATACTGATAATGCTGTTTCCAAGACCGTCAATATGCCGAAGGATGCCACACAAGAGGATGTGCGCAAGGTGTTTTATCTCGCCTATACCCATGGCTGCAAGGGTGTCACCATCTATAGAGATACGAGCCGGTCAGGGCAGGTGCTTGAGAAAGGAACAGCACGCATCCCAAGGTCTGATCGACAAGAAGGTCCCCATCGAAAGGCAGTTGCCCCTCGTCCTCGTCCCTTTGTGGTCAAGGGAGTTACCCGAAAAATGGTCACCAGTTGCGGCGATCTGTACGTAACGATCAACTACGATGAGCATGGGGAGCCGTTCGAAATCTTCAATTCCATGGGGAAGGCTGGAGGGTGCGCTTCCAGTCAGTCTGAAGCAATAGGAAGATTGGCATCTCTTGCACTGAGGTCTGGCATAGATCCTGAGGAGATCGTCAGACAACTGAGGGGCATAACCTGCCATTTGCCGAGAGGTGTTGGAAGGCAGCGGATCTCTTCGTGTGCAGATGCCGTAGCACAGGCACTCCAATACTATCTCCATCCAGAATTGGATGTGAGTGCGTCGCATCTTCGGGAAGATGCTCGAGGAGGCGCATCGGGACGAGAAGGGCTTTTTGGGAAGAGTGACGTACTCTACCTTCGTGGGGCCTGCCCAGAATGCCAAGGTCCTCTCGAACATGAAGGAGGGTGTGTGGTGTGCCGGAATTGTGGTTACTCAGATTGTTACTAATGCAGCACATACTTTCCTGTTCCTGGTACGGTGATTTCTGGAGCGCGGATAAGGCTACAGCAGCTATGTCTGGTGTGTGCAAGCGCCAAGAGTCGGTGCTTGGATGAGGTGACGGTTTTGAAGAGTGGTTAGCAAGTGATACGATACGAGGAGGCCGTAGGGTTTATCCCGTCCAAGGCCGTGTGAGTTGGCACAGGGCCTGGATCGAGTTTTGGGGCAGGTGCTTGGGATGTAGGAAGTAGGTCCCTTAGCTCCTGCCATTGCGGCGGAAGCAGGGACTTGGATTCTTGATGGCCCCCATTTTTGTGGCCTTCTCTGGGATGACGAACGCAGGGTCCTTCCTTGATATCATTATGTGGCAGGCACGCCACGTCTTGTCAGATTATCCCTGCAAAAGAGCATGTGCCAAGGTGCTCTGCCAGCCTCTTTTCGTTGCGATACGTAGCTCTTTTTTGATCGTTATTTATGAAGCAGTGGTATCCCCTTTTTCTTTGCCTGACACAGCAAGTGAAAGGCCACCCCAGAACTTTCGCCATTGATGGGGTTTACCCCCTCATATATAATCCTTAACTCCTGGACGTAGTTCCTTGTTGACACGTGGTGTAGGTGTCGGACGGATGGGGTATCTTTTTTCATTTGAGGGCATTGAAGGTTCCGGTAAGACCACTCAGGTGCGGTTGGCCCATGCATTCCTTTCTGCTCAGGGTCTGGACGTTCTGGTGACCCGGGAGCCTGGGGGTACTGCCCTGGGTGAAAAGGTCCGTGACCTCCTCCTATCCATACAATGCGGGACTATTGAGCCATTGGCCGAGTTGTTCCTCTATGAGGCCAGTCGAGTTCATATAGTGCGTCAGGTGATACGACCCGCACTCGAGCGTGGAGCTATTGTACTGTGTGACCGATTTACCGATGCTACGGTTGCCTACCAGGGGTATGGGCGAAGCATAAACCTTGACCTAATTTCCTTGCTTAATGAAGTTACCACGGCTGGCCTGTGGCCAGATACAACGTTTCTCTTGGATTGCCCTGTGGGGGTAGGCATATGCAGGATTCAGGAAAGGTCACAACGGTTGCCTACCAGGGGCCTCGATAGACTGGAGCAAGAGGCAATCGAGTTCCATGAACGGGTTCGTCAAGGGTATCTTGCTCTGGCGGATAAAGAAAGGGAACGCATCGTGGTATTGGACGCCTGCCAGGATATACATGCGGTTCATGACACTATTAAAGAGTGTATCATTAGGAAACTCAGAAACGGAGGGGTCGTATAAATGCCTTTTGGCGACATAGTAGGACAGCAGCAGGCTATTACGATCCTTAGAAATGCACTCCTTCATGACGCCATCGCCCACGCCTATCTTTTTTATGGGATGTCCGGTGTCGGCAAGTACACGACAGCGCTTTCATTTGCTAAGGCCCTTTTATGTCCCCACGAGAAGGCAGACTTCTGCGGGACCTGTGCCTCATGCAGAAGAATTACGCATGGAAACCATCCTGATGTGTTTATTCTGAGTCCAGCTATGGCAGCCTCTAACGGAGAGCGACGTCAAGAGCCTGAAGCAGGAATGATTCTGGTTGATGATATAAGGGGGTTGCAGCGTTGGCTCTCAGTGGGAAGCTTCGAAGGCGGCTACAAGGTAGCGATTATCGATGGAGCTGATCGGATGAATCCACAGGCGGCAAATGCCCTGTTGAGGACGCTCGAGGAACCCCCCGCTGCTACGGTGGCGATTCTCATAAGTCCTTCGACATCCTACCTTCTGCCTACCATTGTGTCACGGTGTCGGAAAATATACTTTCCACCTATAGAACCTGAGATCCTTTGCGAGATTCTTGCCGAACGAAGCGGTCAGGGAGTCGAGCACGCAGCTCTTCGTGCAGCCCTTTCAGAAGGGAGCATCGGCAGGGGCATTTCCATGGATGAAGATTGGGTTGTCGAAAAGAGGAAATACTGGATAGATCGTCTCCTTAGTATATACGCCGACCCAAGGAACGATAACGCTGCCCTGCGAGTTGCCGAGGAGGTAGCGCGGTCTTCTTTGACGACGGAGATCTTGGAGGCATATTGTCTTTGGTACCGTGACATACTTGTATGCAAGGAGGCAAGGGAGGGTGGGAGGTTTTTCAACCAGGATATGATGGATGCACTATGCTCGATATCGCGAACAGTGAGTACAGATGAATGTATACGAAATATTGAGGTCATCCATGAGGCCCGAAAGGCACTGGATGCACGGATCAATCCTCGGATTGCCTTAGAGACCATGTTCCTTCGGTTGGTCCAACCTCTAGAGGAGGACGTCATATGCCCGAACTATTAGATACCGACACACAGATGAGAGGTTTGGATGACCTCGTTGGTGTGAGGTGTGAAGATACTGGAAAGATGGCATTGTTTCGACGCAATATGCTCCATCTCAAGGCTGGTGATGGGGTAGTGGTTGAGACCGACACTGGCGAGGCAGTTGGGTGGATGCTAGGAGATGAATTTAGCGAGACGCTCAAAAAAGGAATGACTCAAGAGCCAAGGCGGATTCTGAGAAAGGCGACTGAAAAAGATCTCCAGAAGGGGAAGTCGCTCAGAGAAAAAGAGGCCAGCGCCAGCGAGCTGTGTCAAAAGAAGGCAAAAGAGCTCGGGTTGGAGTTGGATGTCGTAAAGGTCAAATATCTTTTTGATGAGACTAAGGTCATATTCTACTTTACCGCTGATGGAAGGGTCGACTTTCGAGAGCTCGTCAAAGACTTGGCAAGAACCTTAGGTACTCGAATCGAGATGCGACAGATAGGTGTGAGAGACAAAGCAAAAATGGTTGGGGGTATGGGAAGTTGTGGAAGGGAAGTTTGTTGCAAGAGTTTTCTTCAGGATTTTGAACCTGTGTCAGTGAGAATGGCAAAGGATCAAAATCTGACATTGAATCCATCGAAGATCTCAGGGGTTTGTGGCCGTCTGATGTGTTGCCTCACCTTTGAACACGATGTGTACAAAGATCTCGGCAAGGATCTCCCAAGGTGCGGAAAAACCATAAAGCTTCCCGATGGAATTGGGAAAGTAACAAGGCAGAACCCCCTAGAAGGAACAATTTTGATCACCCATGAAGACGGTCGGGAGATCCAATTGACCAAGACAGAGCTGGAAGCCTACCTCCAGCAAATGGGCGATGCGAAAGTATGACGCTACCTATTATACGCGCTCCTTGCTTATAGAGGACCAATGGAGACTGTTGGGCTCATTGATACGCACCTCCACCTCGACATGGACGCATTCGAAAGCGATAGGGAAGCTGTACTGGCACGTGCATGGGACAAGGGACTCCTCGCCATGGTCACCATTGGGGTGGGCGAGACTATCGAACGTACCACAAAGGCACTCGCTCTGGCAGCCAGTCAGGACCGGATATTTGCTACGGTAGGGATCCATCCTCATGATGCGCGCCATGCCGACACTTTGATGCTATCTTCGATCAACGAGCTTGCTTCCCATCCTAAGGTAGTGGGCATTGGGGAGATCGGTCTCGATTATCACTACCTCAATTCTCCTAAGGAATCTCAACGCGCAGTCTTTGAGGAACTTCTTCGCATTGCAACCAAAGTACAAAAACCAATTGTCATCCACGCCCGTGACGCGTACGAGGATATGAAGGCCGTCCTCGGTAGAGAGGGGAATAGTGTTGTTGGTGGGGTGGTCCACTGCTTTTCCGGAGATTATTCCCTTGCCCGCTGGTGTCTCGATCGCGGATTCTATCTTTCTTTTACAGGTATCATTACCTTTCCGGCAGCTGAAAAAGAACGGGACGTTATTCGGAGAATCCCTTTAGAGAGGATTCTCGTAGAAACCGATGCGCCGTTCCTCACTCCGGTCCCTCACAGGGGGAAGAGAAACGAACCTGCATTCGTTGTCTATGTGGTTCAAGAGATTGCGAGGATTAAGGCACAACGAATGGAGGAGGTAGCGCGTATCACCACAGAAAATGCTCGGAAGTTATTTAATCTTCCTATTTGATCTATTTGATCGCTAGCTAGCCCTCTGGGGGCCACAACAATGCAGCAGATGGAGCGGGGAGTTGTTGGAATTGATGAGTCCGGTAAGGGAGATTATTTTGGGCCCCTCGTTGTTGCTGCGGTATATGTTCCTGAATCGTCGAGAGAAGTGCTTCTACGAATGGGTGCAAAGGATTCAAAAAAGGTCTCGGATACAAAAGCAATAGAGATTGCGCACCAGATACGAGCAGCATTACCATACGAGGTGGTGGTAATCGGGCCTGAGAGCTACAATAAACTGTATGCCCGCATGAGGAACCTCAATCGCCTGTTGGCGTGGGGACACGCTCGGGCCCTCGAGAACCTTCTACAAAAGGTTCAGTGTGCAGTTGCCATAAGCGACAAATTTGGAGACTCTCGCTTCATTGAAGACGCTTTGATGGAGAAAGGCCGAAAGATCACACTCCTCCAGCTCGTTCGTGCTGAGGAAGAGGTAGCTGTAGCAGCTGCGTCATTGGTTGCGCGGGCTGAATTCTTGAAGCGGTTGGGAGAACTCTCTCACCGATGGTCCTGCACCTTACCCAAAGGGGCCGGGCCGAAAGTCGAGGAAACAGCCATCCAACTTATCCACTCCTTTGGCCCGGATATACTCCCTCAGGTCGCCAAACTGCACTTCAGAACGACACAAAAACTTACCGGAATCCTACGATCTCCTATTGAATAGATAGTAGATAGATCACACGTCACGTCGTCAAGTCCCATCCCTCTACACATATGGTGCATGTGCAAAGGAATGGAGTTTTACTTCACTTCCAACCCCTTACATGTAGTATTTCATGATCTCTGCGGTGCCGCCCATGACGTTTTCGAGTTCTTTGAGTCCCTTGAGGGCGACAATGTTTTCCCATGCGTCACGTACTGCCTCGGCGGAGGCAGGCTCTTTTCCAAGAAAGACCCCTTCATTGAGCATAATGACTGCGCGCTGAACGATCCCTGCGCCCGCATGGAGGATCATTCGATTTGCCTTGCACTCCTCCGAGCATAGATAGACCACTACCGGCGTGACGAATTCCGGCTTTAGTTTTTCAAATACGTCCGGCGGCATGATATCTTCTGTGAGTCGTGTAGCAGCGATCGGTGCAATAGCATTCACTGTGATGTTGTACTTGGCTCCTTCGATTCCTAGGGAATTCATGAATCCAACAAGCCCGAGCTTTGCAGCTCCATAGTTGGTTTGGCCGAAATTTCCAAAGAGGCCTGTCCCTGAAGTCGTCATTATGATCCTTCCATAATTGTTCTCTCGCATATTTGCAAAGGCCGGGAACGTGACGTAATAGGCACCTTTCAAGTGCACCGCCATCACTGGATCCCAAAGATCTTCTGTCATCTTCGAAAAGCTTTTGTCACGCAATATCCCTGCATTGTTGATTAGAATATCGACCTTTCCAAATGCGTTGATTGCCTGTTTTATGATGTTCTCCCCACCCTCCTTGGTGTGAACACCGTCGTAGTTGGCTATTGCCGTTCCACCGGCGGCCTTGATCTCGTCGACGACCTTATCGGCCATGCTCGTGCTGCCACCTGTCCCGTCGCGCGCGCCTCCGAAATCGTTCACCACCACCTTTGCCCCGCGTTTTGCAAGCTCAAGTGCATATGTCCTTCCAAGTCCTCCTCCTGCTCCGGTCACTACGGCAACTCGTCCGCTGAAATCGATCGCTCCCATTGGTTTCCTCCTTATGCAAGTAACTCCATTGTACCGTGCGCGCTTTTCAACAATCGTACTCCACGTCTCCTAGATAGTGAGATTTTAGACCGAAGTCAAGCATACTGGTAAAAGGGATCGAAGTCCTCAAGTGAGGAGATCGATAGGTATCAATCTGATACCATTGCCTCAAAAATCCCTGTGCCTGAAAAGAGGCCCTGAACAGCAGGGGAGAATATGTTGCATGATACCTGCACTTTGAACACATAACTATACGAATGAATACCCACTAATTGTAGTATCCTCTTTTGGAACGGCTTGACTGCCCCGAGGAGATCGACTCGCTGTAGCAGTTCGCCATCTGCAGTTGCCTCGAGGCGAAAACCGTCCTCAGCTTCAGTGATCTTGAAGGATGAGGGAACAGTTGCATTGGTGGGAGGGTCCTTGTGCCATTTGGTGCCTTCGAAAGAATAATCATGGCTTACGTGAAGGATCTTATCACGATATGCGACGATCATGCTCGCCACCCGAGGCGTTCGAAATGTTGGATGCGGGAAATATTCAAGACACGTCATGAAAAGGTCACCCATACGGATCCTAAAGGCGTAAAGGATCTTTGCAAAATCAGTAGGAATGAAGGTTTGTCGCACGTGATCGCTATATCCCCATCCCTTGAGAACTGCATTCCTGCCGTTACCTGAGATTGTTGCGGAGACATTCAAGGATGGTTGATACGTAATGTCAAGATAATTGGTTTTTCCTGCATCCAGGTATATTCGACCACACCCGTCACGATATGGAGGCACCTGTTGAGTAAACTCGAGATCGATGTGATATCCTAACTCTTCGATATGAAGCTTTTGGAGCCCAAAATCGCCTTCAAGTACGTTGTTGCCTAACCTCACAAAAAGCCGATCTGTCTTCCATTCCGTCATGCTCTTCTTGTAGCTATCCCCAAAAAACCTTGCTTCGCCATCTGGAAAAATGAGATTGAAATCGAGCGAGTATTGAGCAGGGATCAACGAACTGAGTCTCGCGAGGGTAATATGACAAAAGAAGATAGTCCCATCATGTCCCAAAAAGAGATAGTACCAGCATTCGGAATAAGGAGTTCTTGAGGTATCCTCGAACCACAGATGTTTCGCGTCTACACCTGAATTGAGGTTAGTATGCGGGCTATGGGGGTCATGAAACACAAAAAGGCGAGATTGACCATTCGCGGCTGCAAATGGACAAAAGGCAATTATAGATAGCAAAAGCCAGGCTCCAGTTACCCAGGCACCTTTTCCTTTTAGAATCCCTCTCTTCCTAGACATTCGTGCCATAAGATGTTGCCTTTCCTCTCCAATGCAGCTACCGATAGTGACAAAAAGTCACATTTCCGACAGTACAAGTGCTGCAGCGCCGTAAATCCCTACATCCCTCTCCAAAGCCGCTGGTAGCACAGGGGTTGCTGCGGCACACCTGTTTATAGTGCGCTTAGGTATCTCGGTGCGTATTGCCTCGAACAGAGGCTCTCCGATCCGAGAGACACCACCTCCGATCACGATCACTTCAGGGTCGAGTATGCTGATGACACTCCCTAGCCATACGCCCAAAAAAAAGCCTGTTTCTTCTATGAGTTCCCGACAGAAAGGATCCCCGGCTGCAGCTGCCCGGGCAATATCCTTTGCGGTGAGGGACTCCCACTGGTCAGCTATGATCTCTGCAAGGATAGCCGGCTTGGGGGACATTGCTGCGAGCCTTTCCTTTGCCCGGCGCGCGATAGAGGTGCCTGAGGCATAGGCCTCTATGCAGCCTATGTTCCCACACGTACATGTAAAGTGTACGTCATCGTATCGGATGGTCATATGTCCACCCTCTCCAGCCATGCCGTTTTTTCCGTGAAAGATCTTCCTATGCAGGATAAGTCCTGTTCCGATCCCGGTACTTACCGTAACGTAAAAAACACAATCGTATCCTTGAGCAGCACCCCATAATGTCTCTGCAAGACCCGCGGCGTTGGCATCATTGTCCACCCATACGCGCATACCGTACCTCTTCTCGATGAGGTCCCTTACGTTCACCTGCTCCCATCCTTTGAGATTAGGCGGGTTGAACAGTATACCCGTTGAAGGATCCATAGGTCCAGGAGCACATACCCCAATGCCGCTCACGTTGGCACGAAGCGCAGCTGCCTCAGCAAGCATACTCTCGATGGTTGCATACATGTGGTTTGAAGAACACACGAACCCCTTTTCTTGTTCCGTTGGACGCTCAGCTCGGGCAAGTAGCTTTCCTTCAGGGGTAAATAGACCACATGCGATCTTTGTCCCTCCTATATCGACCCCGATCAGACAATCGCTCATTTGTAACCACCTCCTCGCTGAGCATCTCTGACTTATGCACATCAGCGCCTAGGGCCCTCATATAGGCATTGCTCCATTACTATCGGGCTCCAACGATGCACCTCCACTAGGAACGACACAATGGGGTTCATTTTTTGCTACGTCTTTTTCGATTGCCTGCTAAGAGGGCTTAGGAACAAGTGACGGCAAAATCGATTCAATTTTAAATGAGAATTGTAATTTTTGCTTGACAGCACCATCATGTTGTAGTAGGGTGGCTTACAAGTAGCATTCGCAGCGCCCTTGTCTTGTTGGGCATGGCGATGTTCCCCCGATAGTGCAGGGGCTTCTCATGACCGCAGAAGAACTTGTATTCAGGCGTGGAGAAGTATGTAACATCACCGGTCTTACCCCCCGACAGGTTCAGTATTGGTACAAGACAAACCTTATCACGCCTTCATATCAGACTCGGGGTGCACACGGAAGATATACGTTCCAGGATCTCATTGCCTTCAAGGCTGCCAAGAAGCTTCTTGATGCCGGCATCTCTCTCCAGAAAATCCGCAAGAGTATTACTTCTATAAGAAATATCCTTCCCTCTATCAAGAGACCTCTAGCAGAACTCACGTTGGTGGCTACCGGCGATGTCATTCTCGTATTTTACCAGGATTCGGCCTTTGAGGCTATTTCTGGTCAGGAATGGATTATCCAGATTGCGGAGATTGAGCGAGAGGTGCTGCACTGGAAAAGAAGGAAAGATCGCCTACGAGCGTACCGAAGGGTCAACACCGTTGCACTTTCCAAGGACCATCTTCGAAAGATCGTTTGATCTGTATAAGGAAAGAAGCATGGTAGTTCAACCCACCTCGCAAAGGTGAACAAGGAGGGTTGGAGTATGAGGATCCTTTCTGTAATCAATCAAAAGGGAGGTTGTGGAAAGACAACGACGGCGATCAATCTTTCTGCATGCTTGGCCCTGAGTGGACGCAAGGTCCTGCTCGTTGACATGGATCCCCAAGCTCACGCAACTCTGGGGCTTAATGCTGCAAAGCAAAAGCCTGAGGTGGACCTCAGGACAGCCATGCTCAAGATCCCTGAAGAGTCCATACGACTGGCGCGATGTAGAGTGCCTGTACAGACACATCTGGACATGATCCCTTCCTCGCTCGCCCTTGCAGCACTGGAGCAGGAATTGAGCGCAGCAGACCAAAGAGAAAACCGCCTGCGCATGTTGCTAGCCCAAGGTGGAAACGCTTACAACTATGTACTCATTGATGCACCTCCTAACCTCGGCATCCTTACGATCAACGCACTCGCTGCTAGCTCCGAGGTACTCATACCTGTTGAGACCAGTATGTTTTCGCTCCACGGACTTAGAAGGCTTTTTCAGGTGATCGACTTGGTGCAGGAGCGGGTCCAGGTGAACCTGACGATGCATATACTGTTGACTATGTACAATCCGAGGACCAGACTTGCAAAAGAAATCAATGCTGAATTGGAAGAACGTTTCAAGGACCGTCTACTGCGAACCAAGATACGACAGAACATCCATCTCAAGGAAGCAGCGAGCTTCGGCCTTCCTGTGGCGATGTTCGAGAAAAACTGTCTTGGCTGCTGGGACTACCAGTCCCTGGCAGAAGAAATTCTGGCGATGGAAAAACAGCTGCTCGCTTCCAATGAAACATCCGAGGTCCAGGTTGTGGAACAAGCAGTACACCACGAACCTCAGCTTTCGGATGAGGACGGATACCGGGAGATAGTATTCCACATGGAGGCACCTCATGCAAAGAACGTATACGTGGTAGGGGAGTTCAACAAATGGCATATAGGACCCACTGCGATCCTCGAGAGGGATCACCAGGGTGTTTGGAAGAAAAGGTTCCGCCTCCCTCCTGGCACCTATCAATACAAGTTTTATGTCGACGGCCAATGGGTCTTAGATCCCAATAATCCATTCCACATAGTTACCGAAAATGGCCTGGTCAATTCCCTCGTCAAGATCAAATAGGCAAGAGGTTTCCTGACATGCGATTGCTGGAGGACTTGAGCAGACTTCAGGATGAGGAGGAGGAACTCAAGACTATTGCTCATCTATATTTTTCCGAACAACAGCCTACATGGACCGAGCCTAGCCAGGATGCCGAGAGGTCCTCTCTTCCCATCCGTCAGGAAGAGCTGTGTTGGGTTCTGTTTATGGGCGGGGAGGATCCAGCATATAAAGCTATTACCCGGTTTCTTGTCCTCAATCTTGCCACATTGCTGCATATACGGCATGCACCGGTAGTGGTCGCTGGATTTCATACGGGCCCTAATGGTGCGTGGCTTCGGCCAGCAGGTGAGGGTGCGTTACCGGATCAAGATGTTCGAGGAAGGTTTCCTGTGAAACTGGACTATGGGCCCTTGGGAATTCCCTTCCAGCGGCCCGATACGAGGGCCGATAGCCCTGATCTCGCTTCATCCGAGATTCATCATCGCCAGCGACACCCGGTGGATATCTCCTGCTGGGATTTAAGTCAGTCTTTGTTTCTGCTTACGGATCATGCAGAGTGGTTCTTTGTCCATGCCAGGCCACCTTCTGTGGTTGTCTTTCCCCTGTCGTTGGATTCGGGAGACGACCTTCTGTTCGAGGCCTCTTCGTGGGAAAGGCGTACATGCCGCTCCCTTGGGGCACAGTGGGGTGTCCTCATAGTAGGCTGCTCAACAGAAGAAGAGGCATCGTACCACTACCAATCCATTTCACGAAGAATCGAACACGTCTTCCGCAGGACCTCCTGGTACTGTGGATACGTACCTACATGGCTTCCCGGCACCATCGAGTGTAGTCCCCGTTGGCCGTATGTACTATGCTATCCTCGAACTATGCTCACCAGTTCCTTGGGGAAAACCGCTGCCCTTCTCTGTCAACACCGCAAGAGACTTATCCACCACGATCGCTACCAGCCGACAGCAGGGAGATGTTCTGCAGCCGGCACTGATACCCATTGAGGTCATGATCCTGAGCTGCTGCGGTTGCCAGTCCACTCTGGTTTCGTTAGACTTTCTTCCTGGTGACACACCAAGTATTCCATGGGCAAACGCGGTGTTGGTAGATTTTTTTATCACAAGGTTCTTGGGAATAGAGGTGAGAAGACTATGTACGAACTCATGGATCCTCCTGTGCGGGCTGTTCAAGGGGGCATAGTTGCCTATGGCCTTTACAAACGATCCATACCGGATCTCAATCTCCTTGACATAGATATTTTTCAACGAAAGCGACCAACGCCTGTCTGGCTGAGGAGACTCAGACTAAAAGAATGGGAGCACATAGCGATTCTGGCAAGGTCTTTTTATTTAGGTATTGCCGTCGTTGACGCAAAGTGGTTGGGGCTCTCCTGGGTTTGTTACTTCGACCGTGCCACACACCAGATGATGGAACATACTCGTCGGTTCTTTCCGAGCACGATCAAGATCCCGCCAAGCCTTGCACCAGGGGGTGTGAGCGTTCATGCACGATCCTATTCGATCGATATTCAGAACAGACTCAACGAAGGATACCATAGGATCGTGATGGACATCGGGGCCTCGAGAAAGCTCTCCCGATTTCAGGCTCATCTTACAATGTACGAACGTACGGGCGAGGTTCAGCCAATTATTGCACTTCTTCCTATTGAAGAGAAACGGCCGTTTTTTACCCATAAGTCGCCTTGCCCAGTCGAAGGAGAGGTAGTAATAGGTGAGAAGCGGTTTAGCCTCAACCCAACATCTGATGTTGCCGTACTGGATTACCACCGGACGTACTTCTTTTCTCGGACACATTGGGAGTGGGCTACGTTTGCCGGGTTCGACAAGCGAAGTGTGCTCATTGGCGTAAATCTTACAAAAGGTATACTGCGGCGGGACGAACTACTCAATGAGAATGGTGTGTGGTATGCTGCTACGCTCACTCCTGTAGGAAGGGCAGATTTTCGCATCCCTCGAGATCCTTTAGACCTATGGCACGTCAAGACTGATGATGGCGCCGTTGATGTAACATTCAAACCGCTGGGCCACAGATCCGAACAAATCAGCTTGGGGCCATTACGTTCTCGATATGTCCAGCCGTTTGGACTTTTTTCAGGCAAGGTACGCGATGGAGAAGGCCGGATCCACACCGTAGAGGATATGTTCGGGATTGCCGAAGATCATACGGTTACGTGGTGAATTGGAACGCAGTGTGATGTGGTGGGATGGGAGTAGCCAGAAAAGGGTGGCCGTTCAAATTCCGGCATAGCCCTGGGGATGTTTTTTGTGCCATTTCCAGGCACTTTCTATGATGGCTGACAGTTCTGGGAATTCTGGCCTCCATCCAAGCTCTGCCTTGATCTTTTCTGAGGAGCCCACCAACACAGGAGGATCGCCAGGTCGTCGTTGTTCTTTTCTGATTGGTATGGGATGAGCAGTAATTCTTCTGGCTGTTTCAACGACCTCCAGGACAGAGTATCCCTCGCCATTGCCGAGATTGTAGCTCCTGCTTTCTTCAAGGGTCATAGCGCGCAGGTGTGCATCACAGAGGTCTTTTATGTGTATATAGTCGCGTATACAGGTCCCGTCGGGAGTAGGATAGTCTGTACCGAAAATCGACACGTATTCCTTTTGGCCCAGTGCTACCTTCAGTACATTTGGTATGAGATGTGTCTCAGGATCGTGATCCTCTCCCAAGGTTTCCGTAGCGCCAGCTGCATTGAAGTATCGCAGATTGACGTACCGCAACCCATAGATCTCGTCGTACCACCGGAGGGCCTTTTCAAACATAAGCTTGCTTTCTCCATAGGGATTGGCAGGGTGTTGTGGATGTTCTTCAGTGATGGGGATACGTTGGGGGATGCCGAAGGTCGCGCACGTCGAGGAGAAGATAATCATGCGGGCTTTCACTTCGACAAGTGCGTCGAGTAAGTGGATGCCAGCCGAGAAATTGTTGCGGAAGTACATTGAAGGGTACTGCATCGATTCACCCACCAGGGCGTAGGCTGAAAAGTGCATCGCAACATGGGGCCGATGCGTTTTGCAGACGTCTCGTATTCGTTCACGGTCCATGAGGTCCCCGTGGCAAAAAAGTGCCCTCTTGTCAACGGCCTGTATGTGTCCTCTTTGCAGTGAATCGAACACCACCACGTTGTATCCTCTGTCTAGGAGCATGGACACAGCGACACTTCCGATGTATCCAGCACCACCCACCACTAACACGGTTTCTCCCATGGTTTTCCCCTCGTTACGCGCCTGGTAGTTAGATTGACTCAGGATAGCCTAGTTTCGTTCCTTGTTTTATGCGGACTTTCTGAAAGATACTACCTAAAAGAGTAGATCTTTTCTACAGGGTGTGCGTTTGAGTTGACGTGAAAGAGGGTTACAGGTGACCAAAGAGCGGTGCTTGGCGGTATGACTATTGGTACAGCACCAAAAAAAGGGGCTAAACACAATCTAGATCCTTCCATTGACCGGATTTATTGCCGATGCTTTGGAAAACAGTTATATTAAAAACAAGCAGGCCCTGAACAGGCACGTACGGCTTCGTATACGTACCTTCTTTCCTGTCCACATAGCTTCACGAGGCGGCAAACGGCATGCAACCAGGATCTGAAACGCCTGCAAGGGCTTATACGCCGACTGAATCGAATAGTGGAGGCATGACGGCCGTACCTGCGCCAGCCTCGAAACACGCGTTTCTTTCCCGACACTACACGCAGATCATCATTGCGATTGAAGTATTTGTCGATTACGTAACAGTTTTTCTGTCATTTCTTCTATCGAGAGCAATTTTCATAAAGTTACGCTTTTCACAGCTCTCGGGCGTAGCACCTATCAAGCCCTTGGACTCAGCAGACCTACTCAATCTCAGTCTCACATGTGGCATTGTGATTCTTCTGTTCGCATTGATGGGCATGTACACAAAAAAGCTCAGTATCCTCAATATTGACGAGATGAGAAAGCTGTTTCGATCTGTCCTGGTGCTCGCCGTATTGGTATTTGCTATTTCCTTTTACTATAAGATCCCTTTTTCTCGAATAATTCTCACCCTGTGGTTCTTGCTCATTCTCTTTTTTGTAAGTATCGAGAAGATGATCTTTTACAAGATCCATCAGCATCTTCACATAAAAGGTCTCAATACCAAGAGAGCCGTCATTTACGGTGCAGGTGAGATAGGGCGCAAACTTTACAAGCTCTTGCATCAATTCCCAAAACTAGGCTACCAGGTGGTTGGCTTTTTGGACGAAGTGCCTGATGCATTCGCCGAGGAGCTAAGCCGCCTCGATGCAGATGGCAGAAGCACACCGAGGATTTTAGGATTTCCTTCCGATCTGGAGCGGGTGGTGCAGACGTACCAAGTAGAGGAGCTCTTTATCGCGCGAAAGGGGCTTTCCTCTGAGGAAATATTGCAGCTCACCAACAGGTGTAAGGAACTGTCGATACAGTTCAAGATTATTCCTCAGCTGCTGGGACATTTTATGGAGAATCTCTCGCTCCAGGAGATAGGAGGGATTCCGATCATAACAGAACGAGTCGTCACGATCAGGAAAGCTGACCTCTTTCTAAAACGTGTCATGGACATTGTGCTTGCGATCCTGATTCCGCTTTTGCTGCTTCCTGCCTTTATTGCTATTTCGATATTGATCAAGCTCGATTCCCCTGGACCCATATTGTTCACCCAGCGTAGGGTTGGGAAAAACGGAAAAGAATTCACGATCTACAAGTTCAGAACAATGTACACTGATGCGCCAAAATATTCGTACTGTCCAAGGGACTCCGATGATCCAAGGATAACGAGAATAGGGAAATACCTGCGAAAAACGAGTCTTGACGAGCTGCCGCAGTTTTACAATGTGCTCAAAGGGGATATGAGCATCGTTGGTCCCCGGCCGGAAATGCCCTTCATTGTCGCTCAGTACAATCCGCTTCACAAGCGGAGATTGAGTGTAAAGCCTGGAATCACTGGTCTTTGGCAGATCAGTGCGGATCGAACGCTTGAAATTCACGAAAATATCGACTACGACCTCTACTATATAGATAACTATTCTATCTTGCTCGATGTAGCGATCATGTTGCGAACGGTTCTGTATGCCTTGCTCGCCATGAAGACTGCATAATCCCCGGGAATCGGTCATTAGTATAGTGGTAAAGCGCAGTGAAGAGAACGAGAGGGCTGTTGTCGTATCTGCAGCGAGGAGGAAGTCGCCATGGGTATGCTCGTTGACGAACGTGACGTACGGTTCGTGCTTTTCGATCAGCTTGCTATAGGCTCGCTGGTCAACTACGATCCCTTCAAGGAACACTCTCAAGAGACATTTGAGATGGTGCTCAATGAAGCGCTCAGGGTAGCAGAAAACGTCTTGGCTCCTGCGAATGCAGAGGGTGACCGCATTGGTGCCCAATTTGTAGATGGGACGGTGAAGGTTCCACCCTCTTACCATGCATGTTACAAGGCTACCTGTGAAGGGGGATGGATTTGCCCTACTGACAGTACAGAAGTAGGGGGGCAGGGACTACCTATGGCACTAGGGATCGCTGCATACGAGATATTCATGGCTGCCAATGTGAGCTTTATGAATCATCTCACTTTGAACCACGGTGCAGGCAAGCTCATTGAGCACCATGGTACTGATAAGCAAAAACGAACTTATTTAGAAAACCTTTATACCGGAAAGTGGGCTGGCACGATGTGTCTGACTGAGCCTGGTGCAGGGAGCGATCTTGGGGCCATTAAAACCAAAGCAGTCAGGAGGCCTGACGGAAGCTTTTCTATCATAGGCACCAAACAATTCATCACTGCCGGTGAACATGATCTTACTGAAAACATTATTTATCCTGTCTTGGCACGTATCGAAGGAGATCCGGCTGGCAGCAAAGGGATCTCACTCTTCATCGTCTCGAAATACAAAGTCAATGACGACGGCTCGCTCGGGCCAAGAAACGATGTCGTGTGTTCAGGGATCGAGCACAAGATGGGGCTCAAAGGTTCGGCGACATGCACCCTCAATTTCGGTGACAACGGTGCCTGTATCGGAGAACTGCTAGGCGGTGAGAGGCAGGGACTGCCAATCATGTTTCTTATGATGAACGAGGAACGGCTCTGGGTTGGCACCCAAGCTCAGGGACTTGCATCCACTGCGTATCTCCATTCCTTGAAGTTTGCGAAGGAACGTCTTCAGGGCATCCACATAAGAGAGGGCAAGAACCCTCATGCACCTCAAATACCGATCATCGGTCATCCTGATGTCCGTCGGATGCTCCTGTGGATGAAGGCCTATGTCGATGGGCTGAGGGCACTGCTTTACTACACAGGGTATTGCATAGATCGATCTCATTCAGCGCAGAGCGATACAGAGCAACAGAAGTGGTCTGGACTTGTTGAATTGCTTACCCCGATCTGCAAGGCGTACATAAGTGATCGTGGTTTTGAGGTGTGTACCATGGCTATCCAAATCCATGGTGGATATGGATATTGCTCGGAGTACCCTGTAGAACAATTTGCCCGGGACTGCAAGATTGCGTCGATTTATGAAGGCACCAACGGAATTCAGGCGATCGACCTCCTTGGCAGAAAGATTCTGCGACAACAAGGTGCATTGGTACAATTGCTTTACCAGGAAATACGGCCTTGGGTGGACGCGGCAGTCGATCATCCCAGGCTCGCTCTTTATGGACACCTGGTCCGAGAGGCTCTTGGATGGCTCGATGATGCATTGCACCATGTTGTATCCCTTGTTGGCAATGGCCAGATAGAGGCTGGATTCTTGGAGGCAACGCCACTGCTAGAGATTTTTGGCGATGTGCTGCTCGGTTGGATGCACATATGTCAAGCACAGATCAGTGACAAGAAACTAGAGGAGCTGTATAGTCGCGCAGGTGCGGTTGATGAGAGAGACAAAGCTGCGTGTGCCCTGCGTAACCCTGAGATAGCTTTTCTGCGAGGAAAGCTTGCCGCCTCCCGCTTCTACATTGGCAGAGTGTTACCTGTGGTACAAGGAAAGGTAGAGGCACTGAAGCGTAAGGAAACGGCTCCGCTTGATATCGAGGAAGGTGCATTGGGATGAGCCTGAGTGTACCGTGAGTGCGAGTGTATGGTTGCGAGTCATCATCCCTGTTCTTGGGTGCCTAGTAACTACGTACCAGACCTACGGAGCAGGTTCTCTCATTGCTGATTGGTTCATCAACCCCATCATATGGAAAGGAAGAAACAGTATGCCGACTATGTCTCGAACGGTGTATCAGTTTGCAAAGAACGCAACAGAAGAAGTTCGTGTGTCATTGACTGAGTTCAAAGGACATAAATTGATTGATGTCCGGATTTACTACGAGCCAGAGGATGGTGGAGAGCGGAGGCCGACCAAGAAGGGTATCACAATCGATGTAAGCCTCTACCCTGAGCTTAAGAAAGCCCTGCTTCAGGTCGAAAAAGAGCTCGTCAAAGAACACCTCTTAGAAGAAGAGATGTTGGAAAAGATTCAGGCACAAGGGAGTTCAGGGGGCTGAAGAGATTGCCTGTTTTGCATGTCCGGGAAGATCCTTTTTGGGCCTACGGCGAATCTAATCCTCCAGAGAGATGCAGAGATTGGAACATAGAGGGAGGGGGCAACGGGTGAGAGATATATCCATATTTCTATTAGTAATAGGCATATGGTTAGTGCTCCAGATAGTTGTATTTCCAGCGCTTGGTATCTCTACATGACTCAAGCCTCGTTGTAAGGCCGAGGTACGGTCAAAAGAACCAAACGATAAAGTAGTTCTGCATAACGATGGAGATCGCATGATGGGGACACAGAGCAACGAACACGGGAACATTATGACATTGAGTGATGCTGATTTTGAAAAGACCATACTTCAAGGCCAGGGACCGATACTGGTCGATTTTTGGGCCCCATGGTGTGGCCCGTGTAAGAGCATTGCCCCGTTACTCGAGCAGGTGGCCGACAAATATAAAGGCAGAATTACTGTTGCGAAGATGAATGTGGATGAGAATACTACCCCTAGCCGCTTCGGGATACGAAGTATCCCCACGCTCCTCATGTTCAAAGATGGCAAGGTAGTTGCCTCTTTGATAGGAGCCGTCCCCATGAAGGAATTGGAACGCTTTGTGAATGCGTGGCTTGCTTGAGTATTCTTCTCGTTTCCTGTCGATATAACCCTTTGACAAACGGTGCATACCTTCCCCTGAAGTGCTCATAGGGGGCTTTTCTAGGCTCATTGCCTTACGTCTTCGAGTACGGTATAGTTGCGACATCGCGTAGCGTTTTAACTCAATCGGATGTTCAACAAGAACCGGGGAGCATATGGTCAGGAGGGCCAAAATAGTCGGTACCGGCTCGTATGTACCGCCAAAGATAGTCAAGAACGATGAGCTCACTCAGTTCATGGATACCTCTGATGAATGGATTCATCAGCGCTCCGGGGTAAGACAACGTCACTATGCAGAGCCTGGAGTGTACACCTCTGATTTGGCGCTTGAAGCAAGCAAAACGGCCATCGAAGACGCTGGACTCCAGCCTGATGAGATCGAGTGTATTGTGCTTGCCACTCTGAGTCCTGATATGTTTTTTCCAGGAACAGCCGTCTTCTTGCAGCAAAAACTTGGTATCGCAGATAAGGGGTGTGCGTGCTATGACATCAGGCAGCAGTGCTCAGGATTTGTGTACGGAACTGAAATGGCACGTTCGTTCATTGAAAGTGGCATCTACCGCACAGTGCTTGTGGTAGGAGCAGAAATACATTCTTCTATCATGGAGTTTGCAACTCGAGGACGAATGGTTACGGTTCTGTTCGGTGATGCTGCCTCTGCAGTTGTTTTTCAGGCAGTGGAAACAGAGCGTCCCGATGATGGTGTGTTTTACACTGAGGTGCACGCAGATGGCAGAGGCGCGCTCAATGGCGTGCACCAGCGGGGATACGATATCAGCCACAAACCTTTCATTGATTACGATGTGCTAGATCCAGAAAAGAATTTCGAGCTGTGGCCCAATATGTGTAACCCACGAGGGTTATATACCACAGGGGTACTTAAGATGAGCGAAGCGACGCTCAATGCGCTCAAGAAAAACAACCTCACGATCGATGACATTGATTGGGTGCTTGCGCATCAGGCAAACATTCATATACTCAAGGATGTGGCAGAGCGTTTAAAGCTTCCCAGGGAGAAGATGCTGGTCAATATCGACATATATGGAAACACCACGGCAGCCAGCATTCCTTTGCTGTTGGACCAGTTTGTGAGGTCAGGAGATATCCGACGTGGTCATCTTATGGTGTTTACTGCGTTCGGGTCAGGGTTCACCTGGGGGTCAGCGTTAGTTCGCTATTAAGCGAGTGGAGTCCACAGCGTCCTGGTTCATCGGGGTTACAAATATGCTTACGCAAGAGGCGATTTTTGAAGCGATTAGGAAGATTGTCGCTACGAGATTGGAGATCGACGAGGACCGAATCAGTCTCGAGTCCCACTTTCGCAATGACTTGCAAATAAGCTCGATTGTCATTGTCAGTGTCGTGCTGGCGATAGAAACCGAGTTTGATATCGAAATAGCAGACGAAGAGATCGTCACCATCGCTACGGTGGGCGATGCAGTACGGTTCGTTGCAAAAAAACTCGAGGCGAAGCACGTGGGTGGGTAAGGTGAACAATGTGATGCTGTATAATCCCTCGGCACTATCCTTACTACCAGCCCATTACCTCAAGCTGTGTATTCTCTAGAGCATTATGCAGGGATGTGCTACTACCGAAGAGACGTATCTCTATGAAGAACCCCTGCTGTATCGTTTAAGAAGGCGACCACGCCACCTCCTTGCATCGATCCTCGAGTACTTCATACGAGTGTTGCCTCTGCCTCGAACAGCGGTCCTCCTCCTTCACCACTGGCGTGGCGTTCGCTTTAAGGACCGTTCAAGCGTACGTATTCGTCCTTTGGTCCAGCTTGCGTCTCGGTTCCCAGAGGATCTTACTGTAGGCAGAAATGTATTTTTCGACCTTTACGCAATGGTGATCACGGAGCGGTTTGTACCAGGAAGCAATCCTCATCGGTTTACCAGGACGCGCGTAACGATAGAAGATAACGTATATGTTGGGATGGGTGCTGTTATTCTCTCAGGTGTGACAGTGCATACCGGAGCAGTTATATCACCAGGCAGTGTGGTCTACGAGGATGTGCCTCCTCATGCGATCGTTAGGGGAAACCCTGCAAAAGTAGTAAGAACGCTTCCACCGATAGACAGAAGCACTCCTTCTGCTGTTCAAGACCTGATGGGGTCGTCTGAAAGTGATGGGTACGACGAACATGGCGTAAGTTACAAGGCATACCCTTATGAACAGCGGTTTTTCAGAACACTTTTCCACAATCCTCTTGTGATCATACGCTCCCTTTTGACCTATGCCATCTTGACCCTCCCCATTCCTCCTCGGGTCGCCACGTTCTTGTATGCCAAGATGGGAATACGATTCAAGAATTGGCGTACCAGTGGCATCGTCTTGCCCATTTTTATGGATCCCATAAACCCCACTGACATCACGATTGGCGAGTTTTCCCATATCTCAAATCATTCGTTAATTGCTGCCCACTTTTTTGACCCCTTTCATCCAGGTTTTTACTACAGAAAAGCAAAGGTCACGATTGGAGACAACGTGTTCCTGGGAATGGGTGTCATCATAGGCTCAGGCCTCACCATTGGATCCTATTCAATAGTCTCAGCCAACTCGGTCCTGTTTCGAGATGTCCCACCCCAGATGGGCATCATCGGTAACCCTGCAAGGGCATTCAAGAAGACACCTGTCAGAACGAGAGACTACGATCTCACTGTGGATAAGGACAAGAAGTTTTTCGATGATACAGGGAGAAGCGTAGACCTCTTTCACTTTGAGCACAGACTAGGCAAGGTATTCATCGAAAACCCCAAAAGGATCGTGAGCTTTCTGCTCGATTATCTTGCATCTATACTGCCGCTTCCTTCTTTTATAAAAGCATCGATTCACCGGTTCTGGGGTATAGGTATCAAGGATACCTCAGCGGTTAGGCTGGGTTCGTCGGTCTATCTGGAGCGCCTGGCTCCGTCGAATCTGTCGATCGGTCGGAATGTGACGATCGGTGATAGGGTAAAGATCCTTGCCCATTACGTAGAAGATTCTGTGGAAGGCTGCTACTACCGTACGGGCAAGGTGGTAATCGAGGACGACGTACTGCTCGGGGCCTGCTCGGTCATAGCTTCCAACGTTACCATTGGCAAAGGGGCAGTGATCATGCCAGGTACGCTGATCGTTTCTTCTATTCCTCCCTACACAATTGTTGGTGGTGCTTTGTGCGAGGTTATGGGGAAGATCTCGCCCGATGACTCACCACACTGCGTGTGATCGGACGTATGCCTGTCCGAGGGGCGCTCATCCATTAGGATTGTCTACTCGTCCCATAAAGAGGATGCACCCTGTCCCATTGTGGCGTATGAGCACGAGAAAGGGATGGTCTGCACGAAACACGACAGGTGGGGGTGCAGGTAGCGACGTGATGCCCATACCAACACCTGTGGCTGCCGCCGCAGTGGTTCCCTCCTCCCCTATGTCTACAAAGGCCTTGTGAAAAATGGCAGAGATTGCCAGCTCTCTGGTGCCATCGATACCCGAGAAGTCGGCTTTCTCAGGTGAGAAGGCGTCAGGCATGCCCATCGCTCCCAATGTGTGGGTAAGCTCGCAATCGAACGTCATAGTCACCTTCGGCAGATACACCTTGACGTTCTGCTCGATGAGATCGGACGTCCATTGAGTGATGCAGTCAAGGTCCAGGGATGCCTCGAGCTGATCAATGCCGTCCACTGTTCGTGGAAGGACCACGAGCATACTCATTCGTTTGCCTTCATACGGAAGCTCGAGTACGTGGACATCTTTCTTTTCTGTATACGAGAAGGTTCCGAGTGTCGTCATCATATGTGTCGATACCTTTTGGCCGTCTCTTGTAGTGAACACCTCCTTTCTCGTCATACGTGGGTCGAACCCTGACTGCCAGCGGTCCTGGAAATACACTGCATTGACCAGGATCAATCGTGTTGCAGGATCAACACTACCTGGCTGGAGCAGGTTCTTGATCTTACCGTTGGTGTTTGCTTGCACCCAGGTGTTGATGTTTCGACGGGCAGTCTCGGGCGCTGTTCGAAAATCGACTCGTTTGACCGATGCCCGATACAAGGCGCTTGCGTCAAGAAAGCCCTGGAGTAAGTTCGTCTGCGTATCGATCCAGAGACTGTTGGCAATGTCGAGCTGACAATTCGGCCTCTTGCATCCGTGGGTGATGGCTTCTTCAAGGGCGTGGTAGGAGGTAAGAAGCCTCGGTTGACCAGGATCAATGTGCAAGGTGCGAGCCATTTGGTTTTTCGTCTCTCCTCGTGCTCCTGGGTACGTCATGGCAAGAGCAGTCGAAATACTATACGGCGAGAAAACAACATTCCCTTTTGTCGCCTTCAATGCCTTGTAAAGGTCGACGGCAAAGCCATTGCGTCCTTGAACGAGCAAGGTGACATCCTCTGAACTATAGGTGTGTGTGGCCAGCAGAGGGACCGTAGACATCACCCAGGTGATAATCGCCAGGCAAGGGGATACAAGCTTCATCACGTTCTCCTTTTTTTCACCTCAGATGGTATAATCCGTATTGTCATGACAATCCAGGAGCGATCCTCGATCCTTGCAAAGAAGCGCCAGCATGCTCTCTACACAGTATACGCACGAATGGGAAGGCTTCTCAAAGGCAAAGAGGCCCCTTGCACATGAAAATGTAAAACAGGGTGAGCATGATCCCGTGTAGCAAGCGCATTAGGTAGCCCCCGACAAAGTAGCGCGCAGATTGATTCGTTCATGGATATCCAGTGTGGCAACAGATCCAATATCGTGCTCATAGGGATGCCAGGGGCAGGAAAGAGCACCGTCGGGGTCATTTTGGCGAAACAGACGTCACGTTCCTTCATAGACACAGACATCCTCATACAGACCATCGCAAACAGATCGCTGCAAGAGCTTCTCGATGATAAAGGATACCGCGCCTTTAGGGAGCTAGAGGAGGAGGTATTGCTTGGGCTTCAGGCCGAACATAGCGTCATTGCTACAGGAGGTAGTGCGGTATATAGTGCGGCGGCAATGCAGCATTTGAAAGCACAGGGAATCGTCGTGTTCCTCGATGTAGACCTCTTGGAACTAAGGCAGCGCATTACGGATTTCGAAACGCGGGGCATTGCCCGCAAGCCGGATCAGACCCTGACCGACCTGTTCAACGAAAGATACCAGCTGTACCGCAGGTACGCGGATATTACCATAGTGTGTGCCGGATTGACGCACGAACAGATCTCAGCAAGGATCATTGAGCAATTAGACGAGATGATCTAAGGCGAAAAGGCCTTACCCCACAGGAGGTGACTCCCGTGGGTGCGCACTGATTACGTCAAGATGCTACCTACGTGTGTACATTGGCGATGTACCTGTCTTTCATGAGAGGTCGTATAAGAGGGTAGTGATGAGGTTATTTCGTGCTGTGGGCACCAATCTCTGTTGTGGTCTTATTGCCCTTGCATCGTTCTCTTGTGGCAGCGATGAGAGGGCAAGAAACCAGGTTCTTCCATGTATGAATGTTTCAGGCCGCACTGCGTACGAGCAGCTCAAAGCCGCAGAACGGTACCTAGGACGCTATAACTATTCGGCAGCTTATCGCTCCTATGAGGCAGCTATTGCACTACTTGCCGATGCCGATCCGTGCAACGATGGACCAGTATCAGACATGGACCTTTACAAGGCCTACTACGGCGCAACGCTTACACAAATCAGTATTCCTTTGGGTATTATCGATGAATTCATTTCAGGCCTGTTCAGGAGAGGCGGATCTGAAGTGGGTCTCGCTGGATCGGCAGCTACTTTGATGGCACAAGGCTTACGAACGTTGTCTAGTCTGGCTGTTCACCACTACCAGATGACTGCCCAACCTGAAAACACGAACCAACTTCCTGTATCGTTGATCACGGACTATGTCCGGGAGATGATCCTTCCGCCGCTTATGCTTGCAGATAGCCGCCTTGAACATATCATGAAGCTCGAGGACTTTGCATATGAACTTCCACCCCTCAAATTGAGCTTCTTGGGTAGCATCGTATCTATACCAGGTCGCACGCCAACAGGGATGGCCGATCATGATCGTGGTGAGGTGTATTTCCTGGCCGCACTTGTACACCTTGCCAAGGCACTGTGTCACATGGTCCTCTCGGTGAACCTTAATTTGGATGCGAGCCGTATCGATGACATCCTGGAAATTATCCTTGGTGGGGATCCCAAGAGACTCATGGAACTGCTTGATACCTATCCTGAGCTTCTTACGGTTAACACCATAGAGGCAAGCGGGATAGACGGAAATGAGGAATTACGACAAGCAAAGGCAGATCTTATCGAAGGGCTTGAATGTATCAGCTCTCAGAAAGCCGACTTGGCAGGGGTACGAGCAGACCTTTTTCGTACTGTGGTAGAGGAGAATGATAATCAGCAAGACGACATCATCAGGTGGCTGGACAGAGGAACCCCCTATGGACTCAGTATCAATAGTGCGATCAATGGCGCACCTGTTGAACAGCCCTTGGTCAATGCAGTGCTTCGAGTGCTCTTTGCCTTTCTTCAAAGCGAGCGTATTGAGGAAGTGCGGGCAGCCCTCTATGGGACGTACCCACCCGAGCAGGATATGGTGCAGGGAGTTCGCAATGGTATAGACGATGATAACGACGGCTATATCGATGATGGCCCACTGGATATATCCATGTTGCTTTCGCTCCTTCAGGGCAAGAGCGATCTGCCGCGGGGGAGCAAGCTAGGTCTCCTGTTGAATGCCGTCTTCGACACTGCGCCTGACATCCGTTCACTCTTGCCTGCCTGGGATGTAAAGCAGGCCGATCCAGCTATGTGGTATTTTGTGGTTGACCGGAGTGAAGATTTTGAGGACAGAAACAGAAACGGCAGATACGAGCCGGGTATCGATATCCTTCATGATGCTGCCCACGGGTATGGCAGCTACCGTTACCCTCCTGATGGTCACTACGAGCCAGCGTACCTGTACTTCACTGATCCTACTTTTTCAGGGACATTATGGTTTTGGGGTGCATTGGAAGCTATGCATCCTAACGATAGTCTCAACCTTATATTGGGAAGCATGTTAGGAGCGTCTCGTGGTGCCGTCGATACCCAAGCTAGGCACGAACAAAGAAACGCACGTAAAAGCGCGGAGGAGTGGTCCTTTCCTACGGTGTTTCCCAGATCCGGTCAACCCCGGCATCTATGGGTTCTTTCAGCGTATGAAGCACCATTAGAGATGAAACTGATGCTCGCGAGCTTGCAGGGTCTTGTGAATAGGTCGCTGCCGAGGGTGTATCTCCTCTACTCGAACTTGGAGTTCAATCCTACATGGGACCATGAAGAAAAATGGCTCTCTTACATGCATACGCACTACGGCGTGACGTGGGAGGTTGTGGAGTCACCCTGGAGGCTTCTGGAGATGTGTAGGGATGAGATAAAGGGTGCGGTGGTGTATGACCCAGAACTTCCTGGGTCAATCAACGTGGCTACAGCGTTGAGCGGACTGCATGGGGCATTGGTCGTGCATCCGGATCTTGTTGCTGCCGTAAGGTCTTATGGGATCCCAGTTATTGCAGACGTGCGGGGCAGGTGGAATGGCAACGTAGATATGTATCGGTGGGCATTCGAGAACCTTTGGCCACACATGAATCACAAGGTACTTGCCTTCATCCAATCTACCTTGCCGGTAATGAGGGACTATCTGATTGCGAACAACATTTTTTGTGTGGATCTCAACTACCATATACCAGAAGAACGGGCGCTGCTAGAACGAATCCTTGCAGAGACGCCACGCAACATTCCCATTCTGGGGTGGGCCATTGACGAGCTCATAGGTGTGGCTACCTTTTCGAACTATGGAAAGTTCCATGTTGCGAGCGACCATGTCCCCAATCTTTCGGTGCATTCAGGGCTCCCCGCAAAGGAGTATAGACAATACAGGATTCCTGAACAGGTCGACCTTGAAAATATCATATATGTTTCCTTTGGGTACACTGACGGGGACTCCCTTTCCTTTACCAATAGGTGGGCGCGATACTGTTGGGATGATCCTGCAAGAGGAAGCATCCCTCTGGCGTGGCAACTGGCACCAGCCCTTCTTGATGTGGCACCGGATGTCCTCGACTACTATTATTCGAGTGCTTCCCCCAACGACCTGTTTGTGTCGCCTGTCTCGGGTATTGGCTACATGTATCCCAACCTTTATCCTGATCTTGACCGCTTTCTCGAGATCACCTTGCCGTACTATCGTCGCCTTGACTTCAGCATACAATGGCTCCTGAATAACGATATGACCTTCCCTGATGAAATACTCACCCGCTATACCGACGTACTCGGTCCGCAAGGATTTTTGCTCGACTACTGGTCCACGGCAGACCTGGGATACGACTACACCTCACAGGGTGTTCCTATGGTGCGTTCTCAGTACATATACCTTCTTGGAGGACCTGAGCAGGTCGAGGCTGTCCTGAAGGAAAAAAAGGCTCAAAAGCCGTTTGTAGCGCCGGACAGACCTATGTTCGTATTTGTCGGTGTAAACGGTTGGAAGGTGCTGCCAACTCATCTAAAGAATATTACCGCGAGCCTTGGTGAAGGGTACAAGGTGGTAAGGATAGATACCCTATTTCAGTTGATGGTGGATGCGTATGTCTATCCATGTCCTGGTACACAGGGTTCAGTCGATACAGATGGAGACAGGGTGGGAGACCAATGCGACAACTGTCCTTATGAGTTCAACTACGAACAGGCTGACAATGATCTGGACCACATAGGCGATCGATGCGATCCTGACGATGACAACGATGGTATCGTAGACATCGATGATAACTGCCCATTTGTGTACAATCCTGATCAAGCTGACATCGACAAAGATGGTCTCGGCGATCGATGCGATCCCATATCATTTGGTGCATGTATGCAGTCACCTGCAGGAAGAAGCAGTCAACTCGGCACACCTTTCCGTGATGATGGTGTCCCACTCGATTGGATCGTGCTTTTCCTGCCAGCCATTGTAGTGAGAGTAAGAATTGCCTTGCGCTTACGAACTGTCCGTCGCCAAGCTGCACTGCACATGGCAGCCGTTTCAATACATGATCGGGGGGATGCTTACTTGCTGTAGCCCACGGGCATGACTGCTAAAGGCCTGTGGGAACGTGGTATGTTGAGGACCTGTACGAGTCTATCATCATCGAAAGCACCTACAATGCCTGCGGCGAGTCCCAGCGCTTCAGCCTGGAGAAAGATATTTTGTCCGGCGTGGCCGACCTCCATAGCACAGTAGCGTTCGGCTCGGCTCCCATACTTGATTGCCGATCGTTTGTATTCAGCTGTGATAATAAAGGAAACCGGTGCCCGAGCCATCCAGGACTGTCCAAGGGAGGCAGCAGCCACATCGTTCCTGAGGTCGCCAGATGTTATCTTCTCCATCTGGTGAGAGGCCGGGACATAGCGATAGACACCAGCGGCCAGACCTTCGACGCCTCTTGTGCCAACAACTACGTAGAGGTCAAGCGGATACAGTGCGCCTGCAGATGGCACGGTCCTCAAAAACCCATTCCTGTCTGTGATCCCCTGGCCAGACCAAAGCAGTTGAGCCAGTGCATCCAGTGATAGGGGTCTGTCCGTGAAATTTCTGCAGGTACGTCTCGAGTGGATAGCCTCTTCCACAGAAAGGCCTCCCTTCTTCTTTACCTCAGGAAGGCCTACAAGGTCTTTCCCGCTCGAGAAGGCGCCCGTGCTCATGCCACTAACTACCATGAGTGCAGCACACGTACCAACAGCGATCGCATTAGATCGTCGCACCACTGTCTGCCAACTCGACAAGGTACCCGTTCGGAGGCGTGGTGGATATGGACAGTATGTACTATAGCGGGAGACTTCAATGATAGTCGTGAGTACCTCGCACCACGACCTGTACCCCTGTCTTTTCCTTCAGTATCCGTTCAAGATCCTCGACCTTGGAATAAGGGCAGTCGGGCTTTGCGTTGACCAAACAAGAACTCAAGTAGATCTCGTCAGGCCGTATCTCGGACAGCTTCATTGCCATGCCCATACTAGGTACCGTTGCTCTTCCCGGGCACTCACATTTCACAAATGCGATGACATGGGCAGGTTCCTTAAAGGAGCCGTCTCCGAGGGCTGCTGCTTTGAGGCAGCGCCACTCTCCTGGACAACCATATCCGCTCTCCATATAAGCGCCGCAACCGATAATCGCAACCTTTTTCATCTTGTATCCCTTCCTTTCAGTAACACAGCTACTTCAAAAGCGTATAAGCTCCTACTGCGACCCTCCGATCCTATTGTCGTATTTTTGAGGCTCTTTTTGCAAGGTCTCCATTAACCACCATAAAATTTTCTAGAGAGCTCTACCAGACCTGCTTGTTGGAGCACATCCTTGCGAGGCACTCCGTTTTCATCGAGACCTCGTACGGCATAGAACTCGCGAAGCATCCGCTGGATATCAGGGACTGAGCCAGCAGCCATACCTTCAGCAAGGGGGGTGAGCACCTTTGGAGGGAGTCGATCGTCCGCAGCGGTCGCACCCATGAGCATGCTCATCCCTCGCATAAGAAGCCATAGTCGAGCACCTGTATCGAGGAGGTCCTTTACGGTGTAGTCCCATCCAGTCGTGACCTTGATCATATCAGCAACATCATGGGCAGTAAGACAGGCGAACACGAACACGCACAGACATGCAGAATGTGCCGGCACGCCAAGGTTTTGAGACACAACCACCATGTCGGCCTTGCCGGTACTGTCCGGACCGATGTAGTTGCTGCTCAAACCCAGTTCAGTGAAGGGATTCATGCCTTGCTCAATGTATAGGGTCATATGCTGAAGGTGACAAGCCCCGCGATACCCAACGGCGTATTCCAAACCCATACCGTGGTATCCTCTGGGGTCGTGGGCAGGGAGATCCAGTCCCTTGACCGCAACCACACATTCCTCAGCTCCTTTTCCAAGTACTGCGGAAGCCCGCTGGCTCCCTTCAGCCAGGATAGCCCCTATCCCTTTTCGAAAAGCGATTTTTTCAACTACATCGAGGGCAGCATCGATGTTGCCCCAGGTAAGGCTCACACCCTCGGTATCTTTTGTGGTAAGGATTCCTTTCTCAAAACACTCCATTGCAAAGGCAATGGTCGCGCCGCAGGAGATGGTATCTAGCCCGTACTTGTTGCACAGTTCGTTCGCCCTGATGATTCCCTCGAGATTGTCGTTTTCGATATATGTTCCAAAGGTACAGCACGTTTCGTATTCAGGACCAGGGCCTTCCGTGGTCGCATAGGGCCCCTCGGCTACTTTGACCACGCGCTTGCAAGCGATTGGACATGCATGGCACGCATGGCCTCTGGTAAGATAGCCTGCACTCAGGGCCGGACCTCCGATCTTTCCGGATCCCTCGAACTCGCCCCGTGTCCAGTTACGAATGGGCACATCGCCGGTCATCATCCCTAAATCCATGGCTGCTGCAGTGCCCATCATTTTCAGTGACTGACCGACCATGGACTCTTTACATTTTTCAAGGACCCGCTTTCTGACAGCGTCGTACTCCTGTTCCAACGCTGGGAGGACCTTACCTGAACCTCGTGCTACAATCGCCTTGAGGGCCTTTGCCCCCATTACTGCACCAAGACCTGTCCTTCCGACAAAGTGGGCACCGTCGTTTCCTATCGCTGCAAACCGCACACGATGTTCACCAGCCTGTCCGATCGCCAGCACCTTGACTGGGCGGTCTCCTTGGAGGGTACGCTTGAGCAGATGAGTCACCTCATAGATGTCCTTGCCCCATAAGGAACGTGCATCCCTGATTTCAATAGTGTCGTCATCGATATACAGATATACAGGTTGTTTTGTGCCTCCTTTTACAAGGATCCCATCGTAACCAGCGAATTTGAGCTCAGGGCCGAAATTGCCGCCGCACGTACCTATGCCCCAGATACCTGTGAGTGGGGATCTTGCACACACTGCAAAGCGAGAGGAACCAGGAAACATGGTTCCTACGAGCGGCCCTGTCATGACGAATAAGGGATTTTCATGTGAGAGAGGGTCGACGTTTGGTGAAAACCCATCGAGGAAAAGCTTTGCGGCAAGACCGCCGCCACCAAGATATGTCTTCAAGACCTCATCTGGTAGCTCTGACAGTTCGATCGTGCCATGTGAAAGATCTACTATGATAATCCTGCGTGCATATCCTCCTTTGCAGTCCACAGCGGCTCCTCCTTTTTCTTTCACGTAGTGGGGGTGAATGGGCCTTGCCTCATGTCTCTTTGCTTATCCACCGGCCATCGGTGGGAAAAAATTAAGTTCGTCGCCGTCGGCAACTTGATAGTCCTTTGGTACTCGTTTGGTCCCTACAAAGACAAGGTGAACATGCGATTCGCGTATGTGCAACAGTTTACATAGATCGAGCACAGAGGTGCCAGCAGGTACAGTGAGAATGATCCTTTCACCGGATCGGGCAGATCCCGTGTGTGCGATCAATCCGCCGTGGAGTCTAATCGTAACAGTGGCTGTCGGCATCGTCGTCTTGGCGTCCACAGGCCTCTGCTTCAGGAGCTAGCCTCAGGAAGTGGCCCGGCTGTGGGTACTCCTGTCAGGATTGTATGTCATGCGCCCTGCAAGATAAAGCCTCAAAGCGTACACGCATCCGTAGGCACGAATGGTGTAGAGACAGTCATCGTATCGCGATATACACACTCAATTTACCTT
>FWPV01001372.1_pt1 | contig 68224 bp, 62 predicted proteins | sample 2228371 | NCBI WGS metagenome assembly FWPV01 (sample SAMEA103939776, study PRJEB20133) | metagenome
CCAGCAGGGGAGTATTGAACACCGAGGCGAAGTTCAGCCCCTCGTGGAAGTCGCCCTCGGAGGTGCCGCCATCCCCAATAAAAACCGCAGCCACCGCACCCTGGCCTTGCAGGTGTAGGGCGTGGGCTACTCCGGCAGCCTGGGGAATTTGGGTGGCGATGGGGATGTAAAACTGCACCATGTTCACGTCTGGGGGGGCGCCCCAGCCAGCAGGATCGGCCCTCCAGCTCAGGATGAGCTTGTGGATGGGCATGCCGAAGGTCAGGGCGGCAGCGCTTTCGCGGTAGCTGGGCAGCAGCCAGTCGTGGTCGGCCTGCAAGCACAGGGCCACCCCCACCTGGGCTGCCTCCTGGCCACGAAAGGGAGGATACACCCCCAGCCGCCCCTGGCGCTGAAGCACCAAGGCCCGTTCGTCGAAGTGCCGGGCCCGGCGTAGGGCCCGGTAGCCCTGCCGTAGCTCCTCGGGGCTGAAGGGCAGCTCCCGTAAGGGCTTTCCGGTATCATCTAGGTATTGAACTGTCTCCATCGTTCACCAGTTTAGCCCAACCCTACTTAGGAGGATGACGAGCTGTAAAGTTTTATTTCACGAGCAGGAACATCGTGAAATAATATACAAGTGGGTTTAACCAGGTGCGTTTAGCCTGCCCGCAGGGTGTACTGTGCTTGGCCATTAGCCGTAAGCCCGCTGCTTCAGATAAGCCTCCAAGCGGTTTAGGGCCTGTTCGATCTCCTGGACCGTTTTGCAGAAGGCAAAGCGAAAGAGCCCCTTGGGCGCGGGGTTCTGGATGTAAAAGGCCGAGCCGGGGATGGCCGCTACCCTGGCCTCGCGCACCAGGGCTTCCGCCTCGAGCTCGGGCAGGATGGCGGTCAGAAAATAGGTGCCCGCCGGGGCGAAGGTCTTGAGACCCATGGCCTGAAGCCCCTGTTCCAGCAGGTTTTTGCGCCTGCCGTAGCTTTCCCGTAGCTGCTGATAAAAGCCCTCTTTGCGGGCGATAGGGAGGGCCTCGGCCACCGCGGCCTGCAAGGGGGCTGCCGAGCAAAAGCTATTCCACTGGCGCATCCCGGCAATTTGGGGGGCCAGGCCTGGCGGTGTAACGATCCAGCCGATGCGCCAGCCGGTGGCCTCGAGGCGCTTGCCCGCTGAGCCCACGGTAAAGACCCGCTCTGGGGCCATCTTGCGGAAGGAAAGGGGCGGCTCAGCGAAGTAGAGCTCGTCGTAGACCTCATCGCTGATGATCCAGAGGTCGTGCTTGCGGGCCAGGGCCACGATGGGTTCGGCTTCGGCGCGGGAGAAGACCGAGCCGGTGGGGTTGTAGGGGTTGGTGAGCAGAAGGGCCTGGGTGCGCACCGTGATAGCCCGTTCCAGCGCGGGTAAATCCACTTCCCAGCGGTCGGTAAGGCGCATCGGCACCATGACCGGCTCGGCCCCAGCGATGCGGGCTTGCGGGATGTATACATCGAAGTAGGGCTCGAGCATGACGACCTCGTCGCCCGGCCCATACAGCGACTCGGCCAGCGCGTGCAGTGCCTCGGTGCCTCCCGCCGTAATGACCACATCCTCGGGGGCTACGCCCAGGTCTTCGGCGATGGCCTCGCGCAGGCGGGGCAGGCCGATGGGGGGGGTGTACTGATCCACCGTGCCAATGGCGCGACGGGCAGCCTCGAGCAAAAACCCGGGGGGAGGATTGGAGGGGAAACCCTGTCCAAGGTTGATTGCTCCGTGCTGGGCAGCCAGACGGCTCATGTGGGAGAAAATGCTCTCCCTGGAAAGCTGAGTGCGGGGGTGGAGGTTGGCCATGCAGAAAAAAGTCTACCGTAAGAGTGCAGTCCCGACGGGCCGAACTTGCGGGACTGGCAGCTTGATGCCTTGAGCCTTCTCCCGGGTGTTTTAGCGCACAGGTTTGCAGGCCTGGGCCAGTATTTTTCCAGTGCGCTCGCTCATCAGAAAGGCTTCTTCGGAGGTCCCACTGCCCTTTGTCCACCAGGAGGCCCGGCCATCGGAATACTTGACCCCAGAGGCTGCCGCAACCTGAAACAAGGGGCCGTAGGTATGGTTGTTGAACACCACTCCCACTCGGTCAAACTGATTCTGATAGACGGCCCGAACTTGCACACCTCCGGCGCATCGGTAAGTTCGCTGAACCTCATAGCCTGATTGTGCCAGCGCGACCAGGCCAGAGAAAGCCAGACATATGATCCAAAATCGCATGGTTCCCTCCCTCAGGCGGTGAGTAGTTTGAGGTAGTCCTCAAGTTTCAGGCTGGCCCCACCGACCAGCCCGCCGTCGATATTGGGCTGCGAAAACAGGGCCACGGCATTGTCGGGCTTGACCGAGCCGCCGTAGAGGATGCGCATATTTTCAGAAAAGCTCGAGCCAAAGCGGGTTGCCAGCCAATCACGTATGGCCTGGTGCATGGCCTCGGCGTCTTCGGGAGTGGCAGTTTTGCCGGTGCCGATGGCCCAGACCGGCTCGTAAGCGATCACCAGGCTCGAGGCCGATGCGGGACTGACCCCTTCCAGGCTCCCTTCCAGCTGCTGCAGGGTGTACTGAACCTGATTTCCGGCCTCGCGTACTTCCAGCGGCTCGCCTACACATAGGATAGGAGCGATACCCTGCTCCAGTAGACGCCGGGCCTTTTGGGCTACGAGGGCGTCCGGCTCAGCATGGTAGCTACGCCGCTCCGAATGCCCCACTATGGTGTATTTGCAGGCCAGGTCGGCCAGCATTCTGGCCGAAACCTCTCCGGTATAAGCCCCCTCTGAGTGGGCAGATACATCCTGTGCCCCCCACGATACACCGTGACCTTCCAGGATTTCTGCGGCATAGGGCAGATGGGTGAAAGCCACCAGCAAGGCAGGCTCCGCCTGTGTTGGGGGCAGCTTGTCAATCAAATTCCTGAACCACATCCGCGCCTCGGAGGGGGTTTTGTACATCTTCCAGTTGCCGGCCACCAGTCGTTTACGCATAAGTGAGTCAATCATACGGTACTGGTAATACCGGATTCAAAAAGATAGTCATTCAAACTGTAAGGATCCAGAGGCTATCTTTTTGAATCCCAGAGCACACCCCACCCCACCCCTCCCCTCCCTACGGTCGGCGAAAAAGGCGTCCCGGCGGAGAAAGCGTATCCCGTTGGTCGGGTTAGTTTGGCGCCAAACTAAACGAATCTGGTATACGGATCACTACGCGAAGGTGTGCTGGATGAAAGGTATTTTGCACATGGTAAACTCAGGGTCGACCATGCATATCTTCGAGCTGTACGAAAAACACATCAACCCTGGTCTGGCAGGCTTGCTTCGCTTTACGGGCCTCGACAAAGTCGAATCCCATGCCGAAGGGGTTTATGTCTGGGATACCGAAGGAAAGCGCTACCTCGACTTTTTGGGGCTCTATGGAACCCTTTCGCTGGGGCACCGGCACCCCAGAGTAGTGCAGGCGGTCAAGGCCCAGCTCGACCGGATGCCCATGTCTGTGCGGGTGCTGGTCTCTGAGCCGACCACCATGCTAGCGGCTCGTCTGGCCGAGATGACCCCCGGCGAGCTCTCGATGGTTTACTTTGGTAACTCCGGTACCGAAGGAGTGGAGGCCGCGCTCAAGTTTGCCCGCTTTTATACCCACAAGCCCGGCTTTATCACCACCCAGGGGGGCTACCACGGCAAGACCCTGGGTGCGCTTTCAGTCACGCCCAAAGAGCATTACCAGCACCCGGCCAGGCCGCTGGTGCCGGGTGTGACGGTGGTTCCGTTTGGTGATGCTGCGGCCATCCAACAGGCCATTGGCCCCGATACGGCGGCGGTGATTGTGGAGCCCATCCAGGGCGAGGGGGGCATCCGGGTGCCGCCCGAGGGTTACTTGCGCGAAGTGCGGCGCATCACCCGCGAAAAAGGGGTGGTGATGATTGCCGACGAGGTGCAGACCGGGATGGGTCGCACCGGCAAGCTATGGGCGGTGAACTGGGAAGAGGTCGAGCCCGACATCCTGGTCAGCGCCAAGGCCCTGGGGGGTGGTGTGATGCCCATCTCGGCGACCATCTGCCGCGCGGAAATTCTGAGCATCTACAAGACCGAGCCGCTCATTCACTCCACCACCTTTGGGGGTAACCCGCTCGCTGCAGCGGCGGCGCTGGCGGCCATCGAGGTCACGCTGACCGAGGATATTCCAGCCCGTGCCGCTCAGATGGGCCAGTATCTGATGGAGCAACTGGCCCAACTGCAAAAAGCCTATCCGGAGTTTATCGAGGAGGTGCGGGGGCGGGGGCTTCTGGTGGGCCTCGAGTTTAGCGATGCCGACATTGGCGCGGTGGTCGTGGCCGAGCTCGCTACCCGCGGTGTTCTCACCGCCTTTGGTCTTAACAACCCCAAAGTGGTGCGCCTCGAGCCGCCCCTGATTGTCGAAAAGCACCACATAGACCAGTGCATTGAAGCATTGGATGGTGCCTTGAAAGCCACCCAACTGGCCTTCGAGGGGGTATTGTAAAGCCGGGATTACCCCGCATCATATGCTTGAACAGCAGATTTACGCACACTTCAAAAAGCACCCCAAAAAGCGTTTCAGCCTGCGCGAGGTGGTGCGGGGCTTGCGCCTCGACAAAGACCAAGCCCTGGAAGCGCTGGATTTGCTGGTGGCCGAGGGCAAGGTGCTTCAGCCCCGCCGCAAGCTGTACTGCCTTCCGGAGGCGCAGGCTTCCAAGGGCCTCGAGGGTCGCTTGCAGGCCCATCCAGCCGGGTTTGGATTCGTAATTCCAACCAATCCCGACCTGAACGACCTGTATATTCCCAAAGGTCACCTGGGAGGGGCCTGGCACGGCGACCTGGTGCGGGCTCAACCCCGTCCGCCTGGCCGCGATGGCAAGCCCTGGGGGGTGGTGACCGAAGTGCTCGAGCGGGCCCACCATCAGCTGGTGGGTCGGCTCTACTTCAAACGCGGGTTTGCCTGGTTGAGGCCCGACGATGCGCGGCTGCCCGCACTCAAACTGGGGGTCAAGGGGCTGGAGGGTCTGGAGAGTGGGGCTCGACTGGCGGTGCGGGTAGTTTTCCCCGCCGAACGCAAGGGAGCCGAGCCCTACGGGGAAGTCTCGGCCTACCTGGGCCAGGGTGATACGCCCGAAGTAGAGACTGAGGCCATCATAGCCAAGTACGAACTGCATAGTGCGTTCTCCCCCGAGGCGCTAGCGGAGGCTCTGCGGGTCGCCCATATGGATGAAAAGGAGCTAAAGCGACGCGAGGATTTTCGGGCTTTGCGGGTCTTCACCATTGACGGGCCCGATGCCAAAGACTTTGACGATGCCATCCATATCGAGCCTCTTGCAAACGGTAACTACCGGGTGGGTATCCACATTGCCGATGTTTCACACTATGTTCGAGAGTTTTCACCACTCGACCACGAGGCCTATGCGCGGGCGACCAGCGTTTATCTACCTGGCCGGGTTCTTCCCATGCTGCCCGAACATCTGTCCAATGGTATCTGCTCGCTGAAGCCCCACCAGGATCGGCTGGTACTCTCGGTCCTGGTCGAACTGACGCCCAAGGGACGGGTTAAGAACTACCGCTTTGCCGAGGGGGTTATTCGGAGTGTGGCCCGGCTGACCTACCCCGAGGTAGAGGCTTTTGCATCACTGCTCGAGACGCCCGAGAAAGCCCGGGATCAGGTGCCCCCCGACTGGAGCGAGCTCAAGGCCGACCTGAAGCTGATGCTTGAACTGACCCGAACCCTAAAGGAACGCCGTCTGGAGCAGGGTGCTCTGGACTTCAACTTCACCGAGGTCAAGGTGGAAGTAGACCTCGAGGGCAACCTGCACCTGATTCCCCAGCGTGAACCCCGTGCGCGCAGCCTTATCGAAGAACTGATGCTGCTGGCTAACCGTATCGTGGCCAAGCACCTGGCCGAGCGGCAGATTCCCGCCCTGTTCCGCGTACACGAGGATCCAAGCCAGGAGTCCTTCAACAAACTGGTGGCTGCGCTGGCAAAACTTGGCTATAGCCTGCCGGGCGGCGAACTGAGCCCCAAAACTCTGCAAGACATCCTCAAAAAAGCCGAGGGTAGGCCCGAGGCCCCCGTGGTCTCGACGCTGCTGTTGCGCTCCTTGCGCTTGGCGCGGTATGCCGCCGAGAACCTTGGGCATTTTGGGTTGGCTGCCGAGCACTACCTGCACTTTACCAGCCCCATCCGACGCTACCCCGACCTGGTGGTCCACCGCGTGGTGCGTACGCTGCTCAAGCGAAAGGCCAATCAGGCCCGCAAGGAGGACTGGGCCCGGCGCTTCCCCAAGATGGCCGAGCACACCTCCGAGCGGGAGCGTGCTGCGGAAAGCGCCGAGCGCGAGCTGACCAAGTACTACCAGTGCCTCTGGGCCCAGCGGCACATGGGCGAGATCCACCGGGGCACGGTCTCGGGCGTGACCGGTTTTGGGGTTTTTGTCAGCCTGGATAATGGGGTAGAGGGGATGGTTCGGCTGGGCGCCCTCGAGGACGACCATTACCACTACCACGAAGACCTGCTGGCCCTGGAGGGAATGCGTACCAAACGCAGGATTCGGATTGGAGACGAGATGGAAGTAAAGATCGAAGGAGCCAACCCCTCGGCGCGCCAAATTGACTTTGTGCCGACAGATAAGTTTTACCGAGAAAAAGCTGAGCCAGCCCAGAATCGAACCTCAAAGAACCGCCGCAAGCAGGCAAAAGAGTCTAACAGGCGAAACGCCAAAAAGCCTGAGGCGAGGCCCGCAACCAAAGGGTCACGCAAGGTAGTGGCGACCGAGCCCAAAGGTTCTAATCCACATGCCAAAGCTCGCTCGAGGCGGATTGTTGGCCCACCCAACGAGCAGCGAGGCTTTAGCAAGCCGGTCAAGGTCAAGGCCCAGAAGATTTATTTCGGTTCTTGGGGCCTGGAGACCCCCGAAGCACACCCGGCCAAAGCTGAAAGCGACCGGCAGGGGAAAAAACGTCGTCGCAAACGCTAATGAATGCGTAGACCTGAGGCGGCAGCTACTTGGGCTGCGCGATAACCAGTACCCAGTAATCACCTTGCTTGACCATACCCATCTCGGTCAGGTTGGGCGCCATGATGCTGTCGCAGTGGCCGGTGGTGCTGCTCAGCCAGGCCGATACAGCCTCTTCAGCAGAGCCGAGGCCCTGGGCCAGGTTTTCCCGAATCTCCTGGTAGCTGTAGCCATTCAGCTGGCTACGAACGGCCACTGCATACGTGCTCGAGCCCTCTGTATGGCTCAACTGGCCAGTTTGCTGGATGTACTCGGCCCGCTGCCGGGCCACCTCTCCCAGCAGGCCGTTCCAGCGCAGGTTGGAAGCAGCGTTATAGGTGGTGGAGGTTCCCTGATTGCTGCAGGTACGGGCTTCCGAGCGGGCCTGGTTAACGGCCTGGAGAGACAGCTCAAAATCGGTTGGGGTGTACTCCACCCTGGGGCTACTCGAGCAAGCGGCCAGCAAAGCCCAGATGAAGGTTAGAAGCCAGCGCATGGTTTCAGTCTGCCAGCGGCTCTGGACTTCTGTTGGTGAATTTATCACTGGCCAGCGTTACCTGAAGAAAAAGGTATGCTGGGGCCTGATGCGACTCATAGGCCTGACGGGGAGCATTGGGAGCGGCAAGAGTACGGTGGCCCAGCGTTTGAGGGCGTTGGGGGTACCCGTGCTGGATGCCGATGAATATGCGCGTGAAGCGGCCAGCGTGCTCAAGTCGGAAATCTGCGAGGCGTTCCCTGAGGCATGCCAAACCGGAGAGGTAGACCGGATGGCCCTGGGCCAGCGGGTCTTTGCCGATCCTGAGGCCCGCAGGCGCCTCGAGGCCCTCATCCACCCCTACGTGCACCGCCGATTACAAGAAGAGACCCAGAAAGCTGTGGCCTCGGGGCACAAGCTGGTGGTACACGATATTCCACTCTTGTTCGAGACGGGGCGTGGAGCCGATTTTTCCGGGGTACTGGTGGTGGCTGCCCCTACTGAGTTGCGAAAGGCGAGGGTTATGGCTCGCAGCAGGCTTGGCGAAGCCGAGTTTTTGGCCCGCGACCAGAGCCAGATGCCACAAGAAGAAAAAGTGCACCGGGCGACCTGGGTTATCTGGAACGATGCCGACCTGGAAACCCTCTACAAACGGGTGGATGACTGGTATAAGGAGGTGGCCCTTTGAAACTGGTGCACGACTGGCTGGGCACCCTCGAGCTGCCCGATTCGGCCCAGCGGATTGTCTCGCTGGCCCCAAATGCGACCGAGACCCTCTTTGCCCTGGGGCTGGGTGAGCGGGTGGTAGGGCGCAGTGCTTTTTGTTACCGGCCGTCGGCTACGCTTGCGCTGCCAGTGGTCTCGAGCTATACCCGCGTGCGGTGGGAACTGCTGCATGACCTGAAGCCCGACCTGGTGCTCATCAGCACCGGTGTGCAACGCGACCTGCTCCACACCCTGCGCGAACGTGGTTTTCCCATTTTCCCGATTCCACTGGTACAAAGTCCCTATGGCATCCTGGAAAACATCGTGTTGGTCGGAGCCCTGCTGGGGGTGGCCGAACAGGCCACCGAGCTTTCGGCCAGGTTGGCAGAGCGCTACCGGGCGCTCTACCAGAGCCTGCCTTCCTATCGCGTGTATCTTGAGTTCGACCTGGGCGGCCCCATTACCGTAGGGCGGGGCAGCTACGTGGGCGAGGCTTTGCAGCATCTGGGCCTGCAAAACATCTTTGCCGGGTATCCGCAAAGCTACTTTCAGCCCGACCTGGCCGAAGTAGTACACCAAGAACCCCAGCTGGTCATTTATGAGCCCAAGCCCCACCGCTCGAGGCAGCTCGAGAAGGCCCAGCAGCTCATGGCTGAACGCGGCTGGCACTACCCTCTGGTGGTCAACCAGGGAGACGAGCTGGCCCACTACGGCCCACTCTTTTTTAGTTACCTGGAGGCCCTGGTCAATCAGATACGTGCAATGAAACCAGATTCGGTTCGTTCATCGCCAAATGGCGGCAAACTAACCAGACCGAGGGGAGTATTCTAGGATTCAAGTTGCGCCGCGCACGGCGCAATCAGGCCTCCGAAGCTTTTCGGTTTGAGTGACTATCTTTCCGGTATGAGAGGGTGAGCAAATGAGCCGGTGTCTGCCACATGATTCATGAGGCTTTACCCCCAGGGGCAATCGAGTAGATTGGTGCCGATGAACTTACAAATCCTGCAAAACCACCTGCTACGCCTCACGGTTGCGCCGGAGCTGGGGGCCAGTGTGGTCGGCCTCGAGTTGTACCAGCAGGGCTTCTGGCTGCCCATATTGCGCCCGACCGCGCCCGCGGCCCTGGTGCAGCAGCACTCGCCCGATACCTCGAGCTATCTTCTGGCCCCCTACTCCAACCGCATTCGAAATGGGCGCTTCGAGTTTGCCGGTAAGTCCTTCCAGCTTCGCCCCAACTGGTCGGATGGAAAGCAGACCATGCATGGAGAAGTGCATGGGCGCAGCTGGACAGCCCAGCGGTTTGATGAGCACATTTTGCGCTGCGGCTTCGACAGCCGGGACTTCCGGGATGTGGACTTTCCTTTCCCCTTTACCGTGGAAGTTGAGTACCGGTTGCTTGAAAACGGGGTGGAAGTCTATATGGGCCTGCAAAACGTAGCCCTCGAGCCGATGCCGGCAGGTTTTGGCCATCACCCCTACTTCGTGCGCTACCTGGGCCACTCAGCGGAGGTGGAGGTTTCCTTTGGAGCCGAACGGGTGTATCTAACGGATGCAAGTTGCATACCGGCGCGGCCCGCGGAGCCCATTCCACCAGCACTCGATTTTTCACGCCCCAGACCGCTGGGCACGACCCCTCTCGACCACGTTTTTGCTGGATGGAACGGGGTTCTTCGGCTGGAATGGCCTGGTTCGGGCTGGAGCTTGGAGTTGCAAGCCGATTCGATTTTTTCGCATCTGGTCGTCTTCACCGCGCCCGACGGTAGCGTGGCCCTCGAGCCTGTGTCCCACGCAACCGATGGCTTTAACCTGATGGCCCAGGGCCATCAGGATACCGGGGTGCGGGTGCTTGAACCGGGCGGGCGCATTGCAGGCACTGTCCGCATGACCTTGCTTCCACTCCACTAGAGCGATTCACGGTAAGCAGACTGCCGTGCTAAACAGCCAATAGCCCACCAGTACTGGTTTGCTGTTTGACGCAGCGGCAAGACTTCATCGAACCGCGATGGTTTTGCCGCCTAGACAAAATGAACAGCGCCCACAAGGGGCCGTTGCAAGGGAGGCCACCGCTCGCCATGAGGCCTTTGGTGCAACTGATACCAGATGAAGTTATCCGCGTAGCGGAGGGCGATACCGCCTCTCGGAATGGAGATGCTTGCTTCGCCAAGGCAGTATTTTCGCCGACCGCAGAGAGACGCTTGTTTAGCCGGCTGAAAGGAGATGCTTGTTTCGGCGACCGAAGGGAGGGGTGGGCTGCGCAGCGACGGGTGGGGTGTGCTCCAGGATTCAAGTTTCGCCTGGAGCGGCGCAACCAAGCCTTTGGATTACTTGTTTTGAATGACTTTTTTTGAATCCGGTATGAGTATCTTTTTGATGGTATTGCGTACAGCACGAGGCGGATGCCTAGAGGTTCAGGGGAGACCGCCATAAGCTAAACTACAGAGGTATGCACGTCTTTCGTCTGCGTGGCGACTTTCAGACCCTGGACGTCTATTCGGCGGCCCTGTTCGAACTGGGTGCTCGAGGTCTCGAGGAAAAACCCGGTGAGGTCTGGGCATATTTCCCCGAGCGTCTGGAGTTGCCTTTTCCTGGGGAGTGGGCCGAAGTACCGGATACCGACTGGTTGGAAGCCTACAAACGCGACCTTCAGCCGGTGCTGGCCGGGCCTTTTGTGGTGCTGGCCCCCTGGCACCAATGGAGCGGCGCAGAAATGCGCATCGTCATAGAACCGGGGATGGCCTTCGGCACCGGGCATCACGAGACCACCCGCATGGCCCTGGAGACCCTGGCCCAGCGCACCGAGCCCGGTATGCGCGTCCTCGACCTCGGTACGGGTTCGGGTATTCTGGCCATTGCGGCCCAGATGCTGGGGGCTCTGGCGCTCGGTGTCGACATTGATGCAGCAGTAATCCCGCAGGCGGTTGAGAATGCCCGGCTCAACAACGTGCGCCCGGAGTTTCGGCTGGGTAGCCTCGAGGATGTGGAGGGCCCGTTCGATCTGGTCGTCGCCAACCTCTTCGCGGAACTACACGTATATCTGGCCGGGGCTTACCGGGACATCTTCGGGGTGTGCGGAACGCTCATCCTGACGGGCATTCTGGTCGAACGGGAGACCATCGTGCGCCAGGCTTTGGAGGCCCAGCGGTTTAGTTTGTTAGAGCGCCGCCAGGAGGGCGAGTGGGTCTGTCTGACCTATGCGGCGGTATAGTCATGCGGCCTCACCGTGCTTTTGTCCAGGAGCTGAAACCCGAAATCGAACTTGGGGGGCGCGAGGCGCATCACCTCAAGGATGTGCTGCGGGCACGGGAGGGTGATGTCCTGACGGTATTTGATGGGAAAGGGTTGGAAGGACGTGTAAGGGTGGTCGAAGTCGCGCAGCAGTGGTTGCGCCTGCGCCTCGAGGAAACCTGGTCGGCCCGCCGCGAAACGCCCCAGCCCATTACTCTCTATGTGGCACTGCTAAAAGGCGACCACCTGGCCGAAGTTGTCCGGGCCGCCACCGAGTTGGGAGCCAGCCAGATTGTCCCTGTTCTGACCCAGCACTGTGTGGTGCGAGAGATGGGCGAGAACAAGCTGCTGCGCCTGCGCCGCATAGCTCTCGAGGCTGCCAAGCAGTGTGAGCGCAGTATTATTCCCGAAGTCAGAACAGCTTTGCCATTGAGCGACATTCCTGCAGTAGAACAAGGTTTTGTGGCTCATCCCAGGGTTTCGTTACGGGTGCGCGACATCTACCAGCCCGAAAAAGCGACTGCGCTGCTCTCCGGGCCGGAGGGGGGGTTGAGTGATGCTGAAATCGGATTACTGGAGCAGCGAGGCTTCACCCCTGTCACATTGGGGCCGCGTATCCTGCGGGCAGAAACCGCTCCTGTGGCCCTCCTGAGCCTGGTCACTGCGGCGGAAGGATTATGAACTACCTGCGCTGGCTACTGCTATCGGCCCTGGTGCTGTCGGGCTGCCGCTATACCTTCTTGCCGCTCGATCCCGGCCGAGCCGCGCTACCAGACCGCACCAGTATTAGCGGAACCCTGGAGGCAATCGAAAAGGGTGCAGTGGCAAGGCTTTTGGTTCGACGCATAGCCGAACCGGGATACCTCGAGTTGCGCTGGTACAAGGGCGACCAGCTTTTCCAGGAGCGCTCGATCTGGGTTGAAAAACCGGGCTCCTACCAAGCCCAGTTCGAACGCCTGGATGATGGCTACTATCGGCTGATTGTGCTGGTTCAGAAAAGCCCGATTCTACAGCTCGAGGTGGGCATGCCTTTGCTTCCACCGCCCCCAACGCCTCCGCCTGGTTCCTAGCTCGGCAAAGCCGTTTTACCCATTCGTCAGCCCCTGAATTGCCTCACCCCACGCCAATCAGCAGCAGCACCAGAGGGATGGTTATAAAAGACAAAACCGACGAAGCCACCACCGCCCTGGCCGCTCGGATACCATCCCCGCCGAATTCGCCTGCCATCAGAAAAGCGTTCACCGCAATGGGCATAGCACTTTGCAGCACCAGAACCTGTATATCCAGCCGCTCGAGGCCCAGCGCCCACCCCGCTAGCCCTGCAAACAAGGGTGCTGCCAGCAGTCGCAGGCTGCTGGCCTGTAACTCAAACCGACCCCACTCGGGTTTGGATTTGGCAATCTGGATGCCCAGTGTCAGCAGCATCACCGGAATGCAGGCCTGACCCAGAAGGTGGACGCCCTCGTCCAACCCCAGTGGTAAGGGGATTCCAAGTCCGCGCACCAGCAGGCCCCCGGCCAAAGCCCAAAATAAGGGTAGTCTGAGAGTAAACAACAGGCTCTGCACAAACCCCCCTCCCCGCAAAAAGGCTGGCCCCAGCCCGAACATTAGCACGCTGCTGGCAATAAAAAACACGACAGCCCTATCGAGGCCCGGCTGTCCCAGGGCAAAGAAGGTGAGTGAAAGCCCCATGTTGCCCGAGTTGGGAAAGGTGGCCGAGGCAATTAGGGTCTTGATGGAGCCCTGGTCAAACCTCAGCACTTTGCCCAGCCCCAGCGCCAGCAAGTAAAGAGCCAGGGAAGCTAGGGAGAATGCTGCCGTAATCCCAATCACGCTGGCTCCGGTCAGCTTGGCCCGCAACATGGCGTCGAAAATAAGCACCGGTACCAGCATGTAAATCGACAGTTTGGAAAGCGTTTGCAAGTCGAAGTCAATCCGCTTGCCAACCAGGTAGCCCATCAAGACGATAAATGCGACAGGAACGATGGTGTTGAGCAGGGCTTCCATACTACGGTAGCTTACCTGAAGGCGGCATTGTCTGCTAATACCGGATTCAAAAAGACAGTCATTAAGGACAGTCATTCAAACTAAAAAATCAATAGGCTTGGTTGCGTCGCGCGCGGCGAAACTTGAATCCTGGAGCACACCCCAATCCCTCCCCACCCCTCGCTTCGCACCCCACCCGTCGCTACGCACCCCTCCCTACGGTCGGCGAAACATGCATCTCCGCGAAGAAAGCGTCTCCCTTGGGTCGGCGAAACAGGCATCTCGGCGAAGAGAGCGTATCCGTTCCAAGGGGCGGTATCGCCCTCCCATAAAGGGATAACCTCGGTCGGTCGCCCCTGCGCCACGCCAGGGCGAGGCTGAGCCGCCTTCCGCTCCGAACCAACGGAATCTGGTATAACTGACCGGAATCTCATCTGCTTTGCTTGATCGGGGGGAAGTTTGGAGCCACCTAACGAGACAGGTTGTATGATTGCTCATATCCTTATGACATTTCCATGACGAACCACCAGATAGACTATGGTGATGTCGAAACTCCTTCTCGTCGAGGATGAGCCCTCCGTTCGGATGGGCTTGCGGCTTTCGCTCTCCAAAGCAGGGCATCAGGTTCTGGAAGCAGCCACTGCCAGTGAGGGGTGGGATAAAGTTGCCAATGCCGACCTGGTGATTCTCGACTGGATGCTGCCGGATGAGCCGGGAGTACGGCTCCTAGAGCGTTTGCGTCGCGATGGACGCTACGAAAACCTGCCGGTGCTGATGCTAACGGCCAGGGCCAGCGAGGGAGACCGCGTAGAAGGACTCACCCGTGGAGCTGATGATTATCTGACAAAGCCGTTTTCCACCCCCGAGTTGATTGCCAGGGTGCAGGCTTTGTTGCGCCGCGTGGGTAAGAGCGGCCGGCTGGAACGCGGAGCGCTGAGCCTGGATTTGGAACGCCACCAGGCTTTTCTGGAAGGGCATGCCCTCGAGCTTACCCGCCGGGAGTTCGAACTGCTGGCATTTCTGGCCCGGCACCCTGGCCGGGTCTATACCCGTGAAGAGCTGCTCGAGCGGGTCTGGGGTCAGGAGTTTTTGGGGACCGCCCGCACCGTAGATCAGCATGTCGCTCAGTTGCGCGACAAACTGAATGAAGACCCGAAAGCCCCTCGGTTCCTGGAAACCCTGCGTGGCATAGGTTATCGGTTTATGGAGTGAAAGGGTTTATGTCGAGCGGTAGCCTCGCCAGAGCGCCTGGGGGATCTGTAGGCTCAGGACGGTACTAATCATGGACAGCCTGCAATATGCCTGGGAAGCAGCCCGCGAAGGGGTGCTGGTTTTTGCAGAGGAGCGTGTGCTATACCTGAACCCTGTAGCTGCCGAACTACTGGGAGTGGAGCGGGAAAAAGTGCTGGGGCGTCCGTTGTTGCTGGCTTTGCGAGATCACAAACTCGAGGCCATTTGTCGTATTGGGGGCGAGACAACCGTAGAGATTCGCAGCCGTACCCTTTGGGTCAAAGCAGTACCGGGAGCTTTGCTCATGTGGGATCAGACCGAGGAGAAAGCCCGAATAGAGGCCCTCGAGGAGTCCAGCAGGGTACTGGCACACGAGTTTCGAACCCCCGTGGCGGGAATGCTTTCCTTGCTGGAAGCTTTGCAAAGCGGCTCAAAGGGCCCGGATGCGCAAGAAGCCTTACAAATGCTGTACCAGGAAACCCAGCGTCTGCGGCGTCTGGTTGAAGACTTACCCCTGAACCGGCGCCCCACGCAGGAACGCACCTTTGCTCTGGAAGAGCTGCAGGGCCGCCTCGAGCGTTTTCTGGCCCCTCAACTAGCCGAAAAGTCGGCCTGGATTCAGTGGCAGGTTCCACACACCATTCGCGCCAACCCCGATGCGGTCTACCAGGCCCTGCTCAACCTGCTCGACAATGCGCTCAAGTACGGAACCGGAGCTGAAATTGTGGTGCTGAGCGGGCAGGACGCCAACGGGGTGTGGCTCGAGGTGCGTAACCAGGGCCAACCCCTGGAAGATTTCGATAAGCTTTTCCAGGCGGGTCAGCGTGGGGTGCACGCGGCCAACGTGCGCGGTACGGGCCTGGGGCTGGCCCTCGTGCGCCGCCTGGCGGCGGGATGGGGAGGAACGGCTTATGGACGAGCCCTCGAGAACGGCAACGCTTTTGGTCTGACCTTCCCCCTGCAGGCAGGCATCAAGCCTGGGCAACAGGCCAATCAAACACCGGCATAAACTGGAGGTATGGAGTATGGCTATGCGCGAAACCCTGGACCGTGAACTGAACCACCTGACCGAGCAGACCATCCGTATGATCTCGCTGGTGCGCGAGATGGTGGATAAAAGCGCCAAGGCGCTGAGCGAGCAGGACCCCCGTCTGGCTCAGGAAATCATTGCTCAGGATGCCGAGGTAGATGCACTGGAGCTGGAAATCGAGGCCCAGACCATCACCCTTATGGCCCGTCAGGGGCTGGTGGCTTCGGACTTGCGCTTTGCCTTTACCATCATCAAAGCCCTGACCGACCTCGAGCGGGCTGCCGACTACGCCGCACATGTAGCCGAAGATGTCATCGTGCTGGCCAAGGAGCCCCCGCTCAAAAACTACATCACCCTACCCGATATGGGCCGCCGCCTCACCCTGATGCTCGACCTGGTTTCTAAGGCCATTGCCGAGCGTGATATCGAGGCCGCTAAAGAAATATTCCGGCGGGATGACGAAATTGACGGCCTGTACGAGGAAGTCTCGCGCGAACTCCTGACCTACATGATGGAAGACCCTCGCACCATCACCAAAGCCCTCACTCTGGGTCGGGTAGCCCGAAGCTACGAGCGGCTTGGAGACCACCTCGAGAACATCTCCGAGCGCATCATTTACTGGTTAACCGGCAAGATGGAGAAAAAGCCCGAAGACGTATTTTAAGCCCCTTTTGGAATTTCTGCTTTCTGCCAGCAGACTAAGCACTGTAGCCATACCCCGATGCAGATGCCTGGTGGAACTGATTTCTGCGGCCAGTACAAACCAGAATAAATAGCCCTTATACCAGATCCGGTTAGTTCGTTGCCGAATGGCGGCCTAGCCTCGCGCACGCCACGCCCTGGCGTGGCGCAGGGGCGACCGACCTTATCCCTTTATGGGAGGGCGATACCGCCCCTCGGGAGAATGCGGCGCTCTTTCTAGGTTGAGAGGGCCAGGAAATCGAGTGCGCGCCGGGTAGTTTGGAAGCTGTGTTCGACCAGGTTGGCCAGGCCGGGGCCGGCCAGGTAGCTACCGGTCAGAAAAAGGCCAGGGGCATGCACCAGTTCGCGCTCGAGGTCGGCTATCCGACGGGCATGACCCTGGGTAAAGTGGGGCCTCGAGTGGGGCTGGCGAAAGACCCAGGCTGCTAGTGGGCGAGCTTTGGCCTGCAGGAGTTGGGCAACCTCGTTTTGGGCTAATCGGGAGAGCTCGCTGTCGGCAAATCGGGCGGTTTCTCCGGCAAACTGCACACGCGCCAGCGTGGTCTGCGATGTGGGGTGGGTCAGCTTCAGGGCGCTACTCATATAACCTTCACCCCTGGCGAAAAAATATTCGACCGGCTCGAGTGGCAGTTCACTGCGGGGGTAGAGCAGATAAACCCTGGCGCTGTGCAGGTAGGGGAAATGGTTGAGGAGAGTGGTCAACTGGGGGGCGGAAGGGCGGAAGACCCTGGCAGCCTGCGGAGCGGGGAGTGCCAGGACGACGACCTCTGCTTCAAGACTGCCACCGCGTAGATGAACCTGCCAACCCCTGGAATCACGGGTTATAGCCCAGGCTTCCTGCTTTGGTAGCAGCCTGGTTCTTTGCAACAGGTACATGCTCAGGGCCTCAACCAGGCTGCCCATACCGGCGACCAGATGCCAGCTGCTCTCTGGCCTGAGTTGGCGGCTGCCTGCCAGCAAGCCACCCTGACGCTCGAGTGCAACCAGACGGCCAAAAGCGGCAGGGGCCGATACTTCTTCGGCAGGGCCTCCCAGGGTTGCGCTGATAAAAGGTTCCAGCACGTCCCAAACCTCGGGGCCCAATCGGCGCCGGAAAAAGTCTCCCAGAAGCTCGTCCTTGACAGGAGCCGTCGCGATGAAGCGCTCTGTGCCGAGCCGCCACTTTACGCTACGGCTAAAGGGCATCTTAGTGACTTGATGCAAACCGAAACCCGAAGCCAGGTTCAAATCCTGCGGCAAAGCCCAGTCCTGGCCGTTTTTTCGAACCACTCGCCGAAGGGCTGGAAGGGGTTGCGGTTCCAGTCCCAGACGGCTGCAAAGCCCGAACAGGGAATGGGGCAGGTCGCCGAAAGACTCCTCGCCGACCTCGAGCAAAATCGAATCGAGTTTTGCGGTTTGAGTATGGCCTCCGAAGCTGTTGGTGGCTTCAAGGAGTGTGACCTCGAGGCCGGCTTCCGAGGCCCAATAGGCCGCCACCAAACCTGCCAGACCCCCACCTATAACTGTAATGCTCATAAGGCCTCAGGGGCTACTCCGCTGTGGAATTTGGGCCTCTGTCTCCAACTTCTCGGATACTAGAGCAAAAGTCGCGCCTGGTTTGAGCTCGCGATAGCGTTTACCCATACTCCCCGATTCTATCCTGAGCATTGCGCCAGGTTGCAGGCTGCTTGTGTGCACAGGTATGTCTGAAAAAATGCTCAAAGGTATTGGAGTCTGCGCACGCTGTGCCAGATTCGGTCAGTTCGCCGCCGAACGGCTCAGCCCCGCGCACGCCGCACCATGTCGTGGCGCAAGGACGACCGACCAATTACGGGAGGGCGATACCGCCCCTCGAAAGGGAGACGTTTGTTTCGCCGGCTGAAAGGAGATGCCTTTTTCGCCGACCGTAGGGAGGGGTGGGGTACGAAGCGAGACGCTGGTTTCGCCGACTGAAAGGAGGGGTGGGGTGGGGTGTGTCTAGGATTCAAAGATAATCACTGAAAGTTTTTGGTTTAGATGATAATCTTTCCGGTATAAGTGCTACCAAACTGATCCAGGAGAAATGCAATGGGAGTAAGACTGTACGACGCAGGACGTGTTAGCATAACCCCACAAGCAGTTCTAAAACCGCCCGAAGCTGTGGGCTTATGGTTGGGATTGGGCTGTGCTAGAGGTGTAAAAATGAAGCTCAAACAAGTGCTGATCCTGTTGCTGCTGACGCTTTCTTCACTGGCTGTAGCCCAATCCGACCCGGTGGTCGCGACAGTGGGTAAGTCCTCCATTACCAAGAGCCAGTTCGACCTGCAATTCCGCTTATTTGTGCGGGATGTGTTGCAGCAGCGTGGCCAAGCCTACAGCCCCGAGGCCGAAGAAGCCTTTGCTCAGTTCAGGCCGCAGTATCTGGAGAGAATGGCGCGGGATCAGGCGATTGTTCTGGCTGCCGAGAGCGCTGGTTTTGCGGCCAAAGATGCTGCAATCGACGAGGCCATCGAGGAAGTTAAGTCGCAGTTCGAAAGTGAAGCGGAGCTCATACAGGCCCTCGAGGAGGCCGGTATTCCGGGCCTCGAGGCCTACCGGAAACTGGTCTATGAAGCGCTGACGTACAACGCTTATCTGGAAAATCTGATCAAGCGGCTCCAGACCAGCGATGCTGCTCTGCGCGTGATGTACCTGGTTTCCAAGCCCCAGTTTGCGGTTCCGGTGCGCTATTGCTCCTCGCATATCCTGGTCAACACTTTGCAGGAAGCTAACCAGGTGATCGCTCGGCTTGGCAAAGGTGAGAAGTTTGCCGATCTTGCCCAGGAACTCTCGCAAGACCCCGGTAGCAGAAATGAAGGAGGAGGACTGGGGTGTGAACCCAAAGGCACATTCGTTGCACCCTTTGAGCTGGCCTTGGTTGCCCTAAAGCCTGGTGAAAGCTCTAAGACCCCAGTCAAAACCGAGTTTGGCTACCACATAATTTTGCTCAGTAAAGTGGAAGCGGCTGGTTATCAGTCTTTTGACCAGGTCAAAGGTGGCCTCGACCAGGCCGTCAGAAACTCCGCATTGCAAAAGGTGCTGGACAACATCGTTAGCCGAACCCCCACCCAGTTGTTCCCCGAGAAATTGCAGACCAAATAGCTGCATCGAGTGGTTTATGCTACGAGTGGGGGCTACGCAGTACTCTAGGGGCCAAAACCTGGATAGCTCTTGGGAAGCAGCCCACGCTCAAATGCTGATTTGCCAAGCTCTTCGCGGAACTTAGGGTGGGCAATGCCGATAAGGGCTTGTGCACGCTCGCGCAGGCTTTTGCCAAAAAGCTCGGCCACGCCATATTCGGTAATCACGTAGTGAACATCGGCTCGAGTAGTCACGACCCCTGCCCCGGTTTTCAGCAAGGGGACAATACGGCTCAGGGTGTTGTTTTTGCCGGTGCTTGGCAGAGCAATGATGGGCTTGCCGCCGTTGCTGGCTGCGGCACCACGGATGAAATCTAGCTGGCCACCAAAGCCGGAGTAGATTCGGGTGCCAATGGAATCGGCGCAGACCTGACCGGTGATGTCGACCTCGAGGGCCGAGTTGATAGCAACCATGTTGTCGTTACGAGCCACCACGAAGGGATTGTTAACCCAATCGGCAGGGCGCATCTCGAAGAGGGGATTGTTGTGGACAAACCGGTACAGCCTTTGGGAACCAAGCACAAAGGTGCCCACTACCTTGCCGGGGAGCAGGCTCTTGCGCTGTCCGGTCACAATGCCTTTTTCAAGCGCCTCCATGACGCCATCGGAAATCATCTCGGTGTGAATACCAAGGTCCTGCCGTCCGCTCAGATTGGCCAGCACGGCATCGGGGATGGCTCCAATGCCCATCTGTAAAGTGCAGCCATCGTCTATTAAGTCGGCCACATATTTACCGATTTTGGCTTCGACTTCCCCAAAAGTGTCTCGAGGTAGCACGGGTAGCGGAAAGTCCACCTCTACAAAGGCTGCGAACTTGGAAACGTGTACAAAGGTGTCTCCCAGGGTACGTGGCATCTGTGGGTTGACCAGAGCAATGACCCGTCTGGCATTCTCGACCGCGGCTTTGGCTGCGATAATTTCCACGCCCAGGCTGACAAAACCGAATTCATCTGGTGGCGAAACCTGCACCAGAGCGTAATCAAGGGGTAAAACCCCTCGTTTGAACAGCCAGGGAACCTGGTGCAGCATGACCGGGACGTAATCTGCTCGCCCGCTATTTACAGCCTCTCGGTCGGCGGGGCCTACAAACAAGGACCGACGCCGGAAGCGACCCTCCATCTCTGGAGCCAGAAAGGGGTCGGAACCTAGCTGGAGTACGTGAACCAGTTCGACATTTTCCAGCTCATCTTTGCGCTGCGCCAGGGCCTCCAGAAGAGGTGTGGGGGTTGCAGCGTTACCAGAAACAAAGATGCGCGAGTGGCTCGTGATCATTCCGGCAGCCAGCTCGAGATCGGCCAGCTTGCTTTGATAGACCTTTTCAACCTCGCTACGTCCTAGGGCTTTGCCGGTTCGTGAAATTGCTTCCATGAGCCTATGGTAAGGCTTTTATGGCGGGACAGATGCCCAGGGCACTGGGCAAGTGTGGATTGCGAGCGCTCAAGAGATAGAGGGAGTGTCGTAGAAGGGTTTTCCGCCCCATAACGTAAGCACAAAGGGTTTGCTTCCCAGCAACAACCCGGTCCAGGGGCCTACCCTTCGGAGCGATAAGGGGCTGGGATTCTTTTGTGGTGTAACGCAGATATAACGCATAAGCCGCTATGCTAACCACGAGAAAGGAGGAGTCGTGCGCCAAAAGGCGGTGACACTCATTGTGCGGATGTGGCAAGGGCCCGATGGAACCGTCAAAGCTTCGATCAAACCCGCCGAGGGGGGCGAGACCCATCATTTCCCCAATCTAGCGTCCCTGCTACACTACCTCGAGCAAGCCCAGCAAGAATTTATTGAAAAATCAGGAGAACCAAAGGGGTTGCGCTAGGGTTTAGGCTGGGTTGCCGGGGCGTGGGCCTCGGTTAGCTGCCTGGCTTTTCCGTCGGGTAAGATAAAGCCCGCAGAAACCACGTACTTGAGTGCGTCCTCGATACTTATATCGAGCGGAATAACATCGGCTGTTGGAACAATTACGGCCATGCCCGAGGCGGGTACCGGGCTGGTTGGAACCAACACCACCGTGTAACCCTCCGGTAAGGGGGACAGCCGCTTTCCTACCTCTGGGCTAGCGATAAAGCAAAGAATATAGACTCCCTTTCGGGGATACTCGACCAGGGCCGCCCGCTGAAATTGGACTTCGGGCTGCCCCAGCAAGGTGTGAGATATCTGCTGAACTGCATTGTAAACCTCGCGTACCAGCGGGATGGTCTTGATGCTGCGGTCAATTGCCCCAAAAATCAGGCGACCCACATAGTTGCCGGCCAGCGCCCCCACCAGAGCCACGAGCCCAAAGGTGGCTACAATCGCCAAAATCGGCAAAAATGGAAGCAACCACCGGGACGGTTCTGCGTCCAGGGCCCGCAGAACTCCCCCAATGATGTTGTTCGACCAGTTGTAAACCCACACAAGCACATACACAGTTACGGCTATCGGAAGCGTGGAGAGCAAACCGGTCAGGAAATAGCGTCGAAGCCTGGAACCCATACACCTCGAGAGTTTAATACTGCTTTGTTGGTTGACTAGGGTTTCCCTCACCGATACGTCGTGCTGTTACGCAACCTGCGAGCAAAGCGCTTCGGGTGAGCTTTGTCCCTTCCGGCAAATACTGCAAAACCAACAAAAAACTGTGCAGGATTTTTTTGCCGCCAGAAGAGGCAAAATAGATGGAGCCCCGATTAGCAACCGGCCCTGGACTGCTAAGTCGGCCCGCGGCTTTCTCGTAATGACGTCCTGATGCCGATAAATCATACCAGATTCGGCTAGTTCGTCGCCAAATGATGGCAGAACCTCGCCCACGCCGCGCCATGGCGTGGCGCAGAGGGCGACCGACTGAAGTTATCCCTTTACGGGAGGGCGATACCGCCCCTTGGAAGTTATCCGCGTAGCGGAGGGCGATACCGCCCCTTGGAAGTTATCCGCGTAGCGGAGGGCGATACCGCCCCTTGGAAGGGAGACGTTTGTTTAGTCGGTCTCTTAATCCTTGGATTGAAAGGACATCTTTATTGAATCCAATATGACCAGGATGAAGACGAGAGTGCCCCTTCTCATACAGGCTTGCTACACTCAGGCCCGTGAATGCCTTTGCGGACTGGCTTTTTGTGGGGGTGTGGGCTGTGGCGCTACTGGCCACCTTTATTCCAGTGGTGCCGGCGGGGTTTATCATCGTTGGGACAGCCCTTTTGCACGAGCTTCTGGTGGGCTTCAGCGAAATTTCGTTGCTGGTCTGGATTGCACTGGCAGTGCTAACGGTTTTGTCCTCGCTGGTAGACAACATAGCCGGCGCGCTGGGTGCCAAACGCTATGGCGGTAGCCGCCTGGGGGTTTGGGGTGCTTTTATTGGGGGAATACTGGGTATTTTTGTGCTGCCCCCACTGGGTCTGTTTCTGATGCCCTTTATGGGAGCTTATGTGGGCGAGCTGCTCGCTGGACGCTCTGCCGAGGGGGCCTTACGGGGGGCCTGGGGTGCCATGCTGGGCTTGTTGGGAGGTCTGGCGGGTAAGTTTCTGATTCATTTGCTGATGGGTATCCTGGTTATTCGGGCTATTTTCTAGCCGACAACCACTTTGTGAAAGACGGGCTATACTTGATTTTTAGATGGACTATGTGCTGATCAGTCGAAAAGGCTGCCACCTCTGTGAAGAGGCGGAGGCTATGTTGGCGGCGCAGGGTATCGCCTATGTCTTTCAGGATGTAGATGCCGATGAGAACCTGAAAAATGCCTATACCTTCCGGGTTCCGGTACTGCTCAAGGGCGGCAAGGTGCTGCTCGAGGGCAAGTTTACCCTCGAGCGCTTGTCCAGGAAGCTATCTTCATAGCTGGAGGCTTTGAATGGATCCAATCCTGATCGAAATCGGTTCGTTGCAAATACGCTGGTATGGGCTATTTCTGGTGCTGGCGATTTTTGCCTCCTTTGAGATTGCCAAGCGAATTTTGAAGAGCTGGGGCTACGACCCCGATCGCTTTGAGCAAATTGCCTTTTGGGCCGTCATCTGGGGGGTGATTGGGGCCAGGGTGGGCTACGTGCTGACCAGCCCCGGTGACTTCAGCAGTAATCCGGCCTCGGCGCTTTACATCTGGCAGGGCGGACTTTCCTTTCACGGAGCCATCATTGGTGGTTTGATTCCCTTTATTTATCATTACTACCGTAACAAAATCCCGGTCTGGGCCTATCTGGATGCGGTAGTACCGGGGATTGCAATTGGCATTGCCGCAGGGCGCTTGGGCAACATCATGAATGGCTCTGACACCGTTGGACGCCTGACCAGTTGGCCTGTTGGCTTCACCTGGCCTGCTTCCGCCAGTGGCTTTCCGGGTATTTGTCCTGGCATAAACGATATCAGCGAGGTAATTCGGTGTGCCCCTGACGCACTGGTTCGTGGGCCGGTGCACTTTACACAGCTTTACGGTGTCCTGATTGGGGTGGTGCTGCTTTTGTTGTCAATCTACTGGTTGCGTCAGAACCGGGCTTATGGCTATGTTTTCTGGCAATTTGTGCTCTGGTATAGTGTACTGCGCTCGGTGTTCGAGGAGACCTTCCGCCTGAACCCGCTCTGGGTCAAGGTTTACCTCAACGAACAGGCAGGCATAGGACTTTTCACCGCCACCCAGATTATCTCGATACCGCTCGTCGTTGTGGCAGTGCTGATGCTGATGCGCTGGAAAGGTCAGCGCGAGAACCCCTCCTCTGTGGTGGTGCCAGCGCCCAAGCCTGGCAGTGCGAGAAAACGATAGAGGCATTTTTTGTACCCCCGCACTTTGGGAATATGGCCCCTCGAGCCCCTAATCTGGCAATACAATCGGATATATGGCACATGCTGTAGTGATTCTCGCCGCGGGATTGGGAACCCGCATGAAGTCCAAACTACCCAAAGTTTTGCACTTGCTGCTGGGTAAGCCCCTGCTTGGCTACTGCGTGGACACAGCCTTTGCGAGTGGCGCCGAGAAAGTCGTGGTGGTCATTGGTCACGGTGCTGAGCAGGTGCGCCAAGCCTTCGAAGGATACCCGAACCTGAGCTTTGTGGTACAGGAGCAGCAACTGGGGACTGCCCATGCCCTGGCCCAGGCCCAGCCTGTTCTCGCGGGCTTCCAGGGCCCCATTGTGGTGACCCAGGGCGATACCCCCCTGACCAGGGTTGAGACCCTGACCGGGCTGGTTGCCGCCATGCAAGCAACAGGCGCCGGGATGGCCCTGCTCACCATGCGACTCGATGATCCGACCGGCTATGGTCGCATCCTGAGAGATGAGCAGGGCCAGGTTCTGTGCAATGTCGAACAAAAAGATGCCACCCCCGAGCAGCGTGCCCTCAACGAGATCAACCCTGGGGTCTACTGTTTTGACTCCAGTCTTTGGGACAAACTCAAGCTGGTTGGGAACCACAACGCCGCTAAAGAATACTATCTGCCCGACCTTATTCGTATTTACCGTGAAGCAGGCCAAAAGGTAGCTTCAATTGAATCCAAAGACACCAGTGAGCTTCTGGGAATAAATTCCCGTGCCCAGCTAGCCGAAGTCGAGCGGGTGTTGCTACAACGCTTGCGGGCTGCATGGATGGCCCAGGGCGTACGGATGATTCAGCCTGAGACCATTTACATTGAACCCGGAGTTGAGCTGGCGCCGGACGTAACCCTGTGGCCGGGGGTGATTTTGCGAGGTCTGACCCGGCTGGGTGAAGGAGTTGAGGTTGGAGCCTATGCAATTTTGACCGATACCGTAGTCGAGGCGGGGGGGAAGATCAAGTCTCATACTGTATGTGACGAGGCTTATGTCTCGAGTAAAGCCGATGCAGGCCCATTTGCTCGCCTGCGCCCGAAGGCCTACCTGGAAGAAGGCGCTCACGTGGGCAACTTTGTCGAGCTGAAGAATGCCCGCCTGGGAAAGCGAGCTAAAGCGGGTCACCTGGCTTATTTGGGCGATGCGGAGGTGGGGGAGGAGTCCAACATTGGAGCCGGGGTGATCACTGCGAACTACGATGGCCAGCGCAAACACAAGACCATCATCGGAAAGCGGGTGTTCGTAGGCTCCAACAGCGTTCTGATTGCTCCTGTAACATTAGCCGACGGCTCGTTTGTGGCGGGGGGTAGCGGCATCAACCAGGACGTACCCGAGGATGCCCTGGCCATCGCCCGCGAGCGCCAGCGAAACATTGAGGGTTACATGAAGCGAAAGCGGGGGGAGGGAGCCTGAGCCAGGGGCAGAGTCTCTTGACCGAAGACCGTTATAAGCCATACAAGAGCTTTTACGTTTTTTTGACGCGAGATGGCCATGCTTTCAGATGGGCTTGAATGGACGGAGTAAACTATGGTTAGGAGTGTGCTATGAACCTTGGAATGACTGAAATCCTGATCATATTGCTCATCGCCTTGCTGCTTTTTGGCCCACGAAAGCTCCCCGAGTTGGGACGCAGCCTTGGGCAGAGCATCCGGGAGTTTCAACGGGGGGCCAAGAGCATCCGGGAAGAATTCGAAAAAGCAGCCGACGTGAAGGAGTTCAAGGAAATCAAAGAAGAAATCAGCAAGCCTCTGGAGGAGAAAAAACCCCTCGAGGCCAGGGAAGAATCCAAATCCTAAAGAGGGCCTGTTATGCGTGAAGCCCCTTTGATGGAACACCTCGAGGAGCTACGCAATCGCCTGATCTGGTCGATTGTGGCCTGGGCCGTCATGACGGCGGTGGCCTTTACCTTTCGGGTGCAGATCCTGGAGGCTCTGCGCCGCCCGCTGGATGCCTACAATGCGAGTGCCTCGCTCAAAGCCGAGCTCATCGTCTTGAACATTACCGAGCCCTTTCTCACCGCTTTCAAGGTTGCTGCTTTCGGCGGTTTGGCCCTGGCCCTGCCATTTATTGTCTACCAGATCTGGGCCTTCATAGCACCGGGTTTGTATGCCCACGAGCGAAAGCTGGCGGTTCCCTTCATTTTGGGGGCGGGTTTTAGTTTCGCTCTGGGGGCGGTTTTTGCTTACTTTGTGTTGCTGCCGTTTGCAGTGCCTTTTTTGCTGGGCTTTTTGGGGGATGTGGTCACACCCCAAATCTCCATCGGGATGTACATGGGCCAGGTCGTGACCTTCCTTGCTCTGATGGGCATTCTTTTCGAGATGCCGGTGGTGAGCTATCTGCTGGCCCGCCTGGGGTTTCTCACCAGCCGCTTCCTGATGAGCAACTGGCGTATCGCAGTGGTGTTACTCGTCACCCTGGCTGCTTTCATCACGCCCACAGTGGATGTGGTCAACCTGAGCCTGGTCTCCATCCCGCTGATGGTGCTCTACGGCGTTTCGATCCTGCTGGTCAAGTGGGCAGAGCGTGGCCGCCCCAAAGAAGTAGAACCCGGCCCTGCTTGAGACGGTATCGCAGATTGCTATCTGACCCGTAAGGAGCACTCTTTGCCAGAGCGAAGCAGTGCTCGAGGGAGCACCAACCCGATCTGGCATTGCACCGTTCTGTCCCTATAGTTGCCTTTCTAACTCACTTGACTTGCTTTATTTCTACATACTTGGTATACCATTTAGTTCATGGATCAACGAATAGCAGGCCTGCGCAAAGAAGTAGACCAAATCAACCGTGAGCTGCTTCGGCTGCTTTCCGAACGGGGCAGGCTGGTGAGCGAGATTGGGCGGGTTCAGACCGAACTTGGGCTGCCACACTACGACCCCAAGCGCGAAGATGAGATGCTGGCTTACCTGACCCAGGAAAACCCCGGCCCTTACCCCGGCGAAACCATCAAACGTTTGTTCAAGGAAATATTCAAAGCCTCGCTGGATCTGGAAGAGCAGCAAGACAAGCAAAAGTTTCTCTACTCGAGGCAGGTTAAGCCCGACGACACCACCGTCAAAGTGGGGGATGTTGTTTTTGGAAAGGGCAAGGTGCTGGTAGCGGGGCCTTGTTCCATTGAATCAGAAGAGCAAATGCTCGCAACGGCCAGGTTTCTGGCAGGCCATGGCGTCAAAGTGCTCAGAGGGGGCGCCTACAAGCCCCGTACTTCCCCATACGGTTTTCAGGGAATGGGGGAGCCGGCCCTTAAGTTAGGCCGCCAGGCTGCCGATGCCAACGGCATGGTCTTTGTAACCGAGGTAATGGATACCCGCGATGTCGAGACAGTGGCCCAGTATGCCGACATTCTGCAGGTGGGTACTCGAAACGCTCAAAACTTTGCTTTGTTGCGGGAGGTTGGCAAGGCCAGTAAGCCGGTTTTGCTCAAGCGGGGTTTTGCCCAGACCATTGAGGAGTGGTTCTACAGCGCCGAGTACATCCTTTCTCAGGGTAACGCCGAGGTGATCCTGTGCGAGCGGGGCATCCGCACCTACGAAAAATGGACCCGCAATACCCTCGATCTGTCGGCGGCTATTCTGGCCAAGCAACTGACCCACCTGCCGGTGATTGTGGATGTCACCCATGCTGCCGGGCGGCGCGACCTGTTGGCCCCACTCGCCAGGGCCGCCCTGGCGGCGGGCCTGGATGGGGTACACATCGAGGTACACCCCAACCCTAAAGTGGCCCTTTCCGATAGCGAGCAGCAACTCGACTTTGCTCAGTTCGACCAGTTCATGAAGTCTATCGAAGACCTGATGCCAAAAGCGGCCTCGAGGGCTTAGGGCATTTTTTATCGTACCGAGACTCTTTGAAACCAGGCGGCCCACGCCTGGCCTCAATACGGTGTTTGGTAGAGGCTATCATGGGAAATGTCAGTTTCTCCCCTGACCCCCGACCCCCATTCCATGTACCCTATTTCCTGTGGGACTTTTTGATAATCTTGTCGGAGCTTTCCTGAAACTAACGGACCCCACCCCGGAGTACACCGGGCCGCGTTGCTTGCTTGAGCGCAACAGTGTAGGGGGGTGCGACAAATGCCAGCAAGTTTGCCCGCACCAGGCCATTAACCTGCAAAGTTTTACGGTTGAGATCGATGAAGTCCGGTGTACGAGCTGTGGACTCTGCACAGCAGTGTGTCCAGGAATCGCGCTGGAATTTCCTTTGGGCCCCATTCAGGAAAAACTCCACCGCGGCCATGGTCAGATTCGATGCTCCAGGGCTCCAGGTGCAGGGGACGAGATGCATTGTCTGGGTCAGCTGACACCAGGGGTCCTGGCCGAGTCGGGCTCCCGTTATGGCTCGCTCACTCTGGCCCACGGCGACTGCGCTGGCTGCAAAATCGGGGGTCCTTCCGTCCCGGAACGGGTGCAGTGGGCGGCCAGGGAGGCAAAGCGGTATTTCCCAGGGCTCGAGGTGCACTTGCAACAAGATGCGCTGCGCGGGGCAGAGGTGGGCCGCCGGGAGTTTTTTGGGGCCATGCTGGGCGGCGCCAAGCGTTCGGCTGCGGAGCTGGTTCCTAATCTGCCCCTGCCCCAGACCGATTCATACGAAGACAAGCGCCTGGATTACCCTGCCGAGTTGCGTTTGCGCAAAGTGGCGGCCCACCGCGCCCATACAGTGCTATGGCCGCGGATTGAGATAGCAGAGGGCTGTACTTTGTGTCCGGTTTGTACCAATGTTTGTCCGACCAAGGCAGTCGAACGCGAACGAGATACCACCGAAGGCCTGAGCGAAGAGTACGTTTTGAAGCTTAATGTGTCGGCTTGCACGGGATGTGGAGCTTGTGTGGAAAGTTGCCCGCCTCAGGTTATTTCGCTGGTGGAAGCCAGCCGAGAAGAAGTGTTTGCCGAGCCGCTCGAGCTCTATCGGGGCACGCCGCCCTGGTACGATCTTTAGTAGGCAAGCTTCAACCATAAAACCCGGGAGCCCAGTCGGCTCCTGGCCCCGCCGGCTGCGCTCAACTGTTTGACACAAGGTTGCCAGACCCCTAAAATACCCATTGCTGTCCTGCGGGTTGCACACCTTTACGGGTAGGCGACTTAATTTGACACCACGCTGGGGCATCGTCTAATGGCAGGACAACGGTCTTTGGAACCGTCGGTCGTGGTTCGAGTCCACGTGCCCCAGCCACCTGACCCTCCAAGCACGGCTCGGAGGGCTTTTTTTTGCGCTTTGGTCGGGTTAGTTTGCTACCATTTGGCGGCGAACTAACCCGACTGAAAGGATATGCTTTCTTCGCCGAGTTGCCTGTTTCGCCGACCGTAGGGAGGGGTGCGTAGCGAGGGGTGGGGTGCGTAGCGAGACGCTTGTTTCGCCGACCGCAGGGAGGGGTGGGGTGGGGTGTGCTCTAGGATTCAATTTGCGCCGCGCGCGGCGCAACCAAGCCTCGAGTTTTTTTGGTTTATATGACTATCTTTTTGAATCCGGTATAACCGAATCTGGTATCAGAGCTGTCTGCTACTGACAAGCACCGAAACTAGGGGCTGGGCTGTTGCTGGGGCAAGCTGCGCAAGATGCTGGAAAAAGCCTTGCGATCGACCGGCTTAGAAAGTACGTGCTCTACACGGGCGAATTCGGCGGTGAGCTTGGTGCGGTCGTCACTATCGCCGATGAAGAGTACCACGGGCACTTCGCGCAGGCGGCGGCTCATTTTCAGACGAGAAGCTATGGAAAAGGGGTCGATCTCAATGGCGTCATCCAACACAATGGCGCGGGGTGTGTGGGCTTTGAGGAAATCCAAACCTTCCTGGGCTCTCTCATAGAACTGGGCCTCAACGCCCTGCTCTTCAATGGCCAGCTCGAGCAAAGCCCGCAAGGTGAGGCTCGAGGTGACAACCAAAACTTTATCTGTTTGTACAGCTTCCGCCATATCACGATACTAGCAGACCAGGATTCGGAATAAAGCACAAATGTCACACAGCGCTTACCCGTCGCAGGTCGAAGTCCACCGGTACGATTTCTGCCATTATGCCAGATTCGGTTAGTTCGACACCGAAGGGTGGCATAGCCTCTCCCACGCCGCGCCATGGCGTGGCGCAGGGGCGACCGACCGAAGTGATCCCTTTATGGAAGGACGATACCACCCCTTGGAAGTTATCCGCGTAGCGTAGGGCGATACCGCCCCTTGGAAGGGAGACGTTTGTTTCGCCTACTGAAAGGAGATGCCTGTTTCGCCGACCGCAGGGAGGGGAGGGGTGGGATGGGGTGGGGTGCGCTCCAGGATTCAAGTTGCGCCGCGCACAGCGCAAGCTGGCCTCTTTAAATCTTGGGATTGAAAGACTAGCTTCTTGAATACGGTATAACTCTTCTGTTAAAACCGTAAAGCGCTGGCATCGTACGCTTTGTCACAACCAGTATTACAAACGCTCTAATCTGCGGCTGCTAAACTAAATTGCGTGCGGAGATTGCTGCAGATTGCGCGGGTGGTTTTTTTTGCGGGTTTTTTAGGCGTTACGGGAGCCGCTGGGTATGTGGGCTGGTTGCTACTGCGCGATCTGCCCAGTCTCGAGGCCCTCGACGACTTGCGTTTTACAGCGACCTCTACTTTCTACACCCGCGATGGCATACCCATTGCCGACCTGGCATCGGTGGAGGACGGTCGGGCCATTGCACGACAACTGGTGCGACTGAGCCAGGTTTCGCCTGCCGCAGCTGTCTCGGTGGTGGTCTCGGAGGACCAACGCTTCTTCAAGCACTACGGCATAGACTTTATCCGCTTGTTTGGGGGCCTGTACTATTCGTTGCGCGGCGACTTGCAGGGAGGCTCAACCATTACTACCCAGGTGGTCAAAAATACTCTGTTGCGCGACCTGGCATTTGAACGTCGAAGTATCAGCGGCCTCGAGCGCAAGCTCAAGGAGTTTCCCCTGGCAATCCAGATCGAGAGGCGTTATTCCAAGGAAGAGATCCTCGAGATGTACCTTAACGTGGTTCCCTGGGGCGGCAATGCCCAGGGCATCTGGGCGGCAGCCCAGGCGTATTTTGGCAAGGAGCCATCCGAGCTCAACCTGGCTGAAGGGGCTTACCTGGCCCTTCTGTTGCCGGCACCCAACCCCCGATACCTCGACTACGCTTCCACCCGCCGACGCATGAAAGTGCTGCTCTCCAACATGGTTTCGGAAGGTTGGGTTAGTCAGGCCGAGGCCGATGCAGCCTGGCGCTATCCGCTGGTACCTAAGGGGTGGGAAGTAGCCTACGACGAGAACGGCAACCTCAAGAACGCCAAGCTCATAGACCCCAGTGTGCGTATTGTGCCTGAACGCAATGTGCGACTGGCTCCTTACTTCGTATACGAAGTGCAACGCTACTTGAAAGAAAAAATAGGCTCCGACAAGCTGCGCGAGCAAGGGGGCTTGCGCATCATTACCACCCTCGATCTAAAAATGCAGACTGCCGCCGAAAGGGCTGTGGTGGGTCGCCGCCTGCCCGACCAGGCCCAGCTGGCCATGGTGGGCCTCGAGCCCAACTCGGGTGAAGTGCTGGCGATGGTCGGGGCTCGTCCGGGTACCGAAGGCGAGTTCAACCGGGCAACCCAGGCCTGGCGCAGCCCTGGCTCGGCCATCAAACCCTTCACCTACGGTATCGCTTTAGAGGCGGGTTGGACGCAAGCCACTACCGTGCGCGATTCCCCTGTCGAGTACCCCACCCCACGCGGTGTATGGCGACCCAAAAACTTCGACGGACGTTTTCTGGATCGTCCGGTCAGTCTCCGCTATGCCCTGGATCGCTCCCTCAACCTTCCGGCCATCCGTACCGCCGAGGCCATTGGAATACAGCGCCTGGGTGACAAATTGCGGGCCGCCGGGTTCCGCTTGACCGGCAATATGGCGGTGCTGGCCAACGCGATCGGTGGTGGGGCCGATATTACACCCATGGGACTGGCAGCCGCCTATGCCAGCTTTGTCAATGGAGGTTACAGGGTAGAGCCTCGCCTGGTTCTAAGAGTCGAAGACAACAACGGCCGGGTGATCTATCAGCCCGAAACTAAAAAGGTCTTGCTCTGGACGCCGCAGGTGGCTTACCAGATCTGGGACATGCTCAAGGGCTATGTCAACGATATTCCGCCAGGATTCCGCAGCAGCCTGGCCTGGGAGGCCCGCATTCCAGGACGCATCGTGGGTGGAAAGACGGGAACCAGTGACGATGCAATCGACCTGTGGTTCGCCGGGGCCACCCGGGGGCTTGTTGCTACCCTCTGGATAGGCCGCGACGACCACAAGCCGCAGCGCATGGGGGGCGTCGAGCCGAGCAGCTCCATGGTCAACCCTCCAATCTGGCGTGATTTTGTTGAACAGGCCTTACGCGGTCGTCCTGCAGGAGACTTCCCGCAGCCCTCTGGGCTGGTGCTGGCCAGCTTCGATTTACTGACCGGAAACGACAGCTCGAGCGGCGTTGAAGCTATCTTCCCGAGCCGCCAAGTTCAGCGAACCCAGGCGGTGGTGCGTGACGCCCCACCGCAGCCTACCTACATCTCACGTCCTGGCCCGGTGGTTGCAAACAGCAGGGCATATCAGACTATCGCGATCGATCGGAATACCGGCTGCCTGGCTTCTGCCCAGACCCCCACTGAGCGGGTTGTATGGTTGCAGGTGCCGGAGGGCCGCTTCACCGACTACCAGTGTAACTAGCCGCAATGCAGCAGTCTCACCTGAACCAAACAGGGTTCGCTCCTGGTCGCTGGGTGTAGCAGCAAATTCGGGCGGGGCTTTACCTCCCCACGGCGTGGCTGGGGGCTTCCTGCCCCATTTGCTCAGGCCTCGGCCTTCTGTCGCTCGGCTATGACCTTCTGGGCCAGGTTGGGGGGTACCTCGGCGTAGTGAGAGAACTCGAGGCTGTAGGCTCCGGTTCCCTGGGTCAGGCCCGAAAGAGTTCGGCTGTACTCGAGAATTTCTGCCAACGGGGCCTCGGCGTTCACCACCGCCAGCGCTCCATCCTGATCCATACCCAAAATACGGCCACGGCGCGACTGCATATCCGAGAGAATGTCGCCAACCCGGTCCTGGGGGACGAAGATCTTCATGGAGTAGATGGGCTCCAGCAGGGTTGGACTGGCCTGCGCCACCACGTTTTTGAAGGCCAACTGGGCAGCCAGTTGGAAGGCCATGTCGGAGCTATCCACGTCGTGGTAGGAACCGTGGTAAACAGCCGCTCTGAATCCGATCACCGGATAACCGGCCAGGGGCCCGGTTTTGGCGGCCTCCTTAATGCCCATCTCCACCGACTCGGTATATTTAGTAGGAATGACCCCGCCGGTAATTTCCCAGACAAACTCGTAGTCCTCATGGGGTTCCAGCCGGAGCCAAACATCCCCATACTGCCCGTGCCCGCCGGTTTGTTTCTTGTGTTTGCCCTGACCTTCGGCCTTGCGGCGGATGGTTTCACGGTAGGGAATTTTGGGTGGTCGGCTGGTGATTTTGACTCCGTAGTCGGCCAGACGCTCCTTGGCCGTTTCCAGATGTAGATCGCCCATGCCCCACAGGATTTGCTCGCCGGTCTCGGGGTTGCGTTCGAACTTCAGACTGGGATCTTCTTCCAAAAGCTTGCGCAGGGCATCCCCTAGCTTGGCCTCATCGCCGCGGGTTTCCGGCGATATGGCCAGCATGACCACCGGGTCGGGTAAACGGGCAGAGGGAAACTCGGGGCGTTCGCCCTGCCATAGTTCCATGCCTTTGTGGAGGTTGTCGGCCTTGGGTAGGGCCAGGATGGTGCCGGCCTCGGCCTCCTCGAGCTCGACCAAGTCCTTGCCCCGGGCAGTATAGAGATGAGCCAGGCGCACCGAACCGTTGTCGGACTGCAGGGTGTCGCCCGCCTTCACCTTGCCCCGGTACAGCCGGGCGAAGGCCACCTGCCCCATGAAGGGGTCTACCTGCACCTTGAACACCTTGGCCGCAGGGCTGCCCTGGCCCCAGCGCTCTTCGGGGGAGGGCAGGGCCTCCAGGAACAAATCCAGCAGCATATCCAGCCCAATCAAAGCCCCAGAAGATCCGATGGCCACAGGGAAAACCTGGCCCTTGCGCACCGCCTCGTGGAAGGCCCGGGAGAGCGCGACCTCCTCCACCTCGCCGCCCTCGAGGTACTTTTCGAGCAGGCTTTCGTCGGTTTCGATGATGGCCTCGCGGGCCTCGTGGCGGTACTGCTCTACTTTGGGGCGCTGATCCTCAGGGATGCTGGCCACCACAGGGCGGCCCTTCTCGTAGCGGAAGGCACGGTCGTGCAGCACATCGATTAGTCCCACCCACTGGCCGTTCTCGTAAAGTGGTAGATGGGCCGGGATGATGGGGCCCAAAGTCGAGCGCAGGTCTTCCAGGAGGGCAAAAAAGTCGCCCCCTTTCTCCAGCTTGCTGACCACCACCATCCGGGGCAGTTCCAGCCGCTCGGCCACCGTCCAGGCCCGCTCGGTACCAATCTGCACGCCGGTTTCAGCGGATACAACCACTACCGCGGCATCAGCAGCCTCCATAGCCCCGCGAATTTCACCCACAAAATCGGCATAACCCGGTGCATCGAGCAGATAAATGCGGTGTCCCTGGTAAGTCAGGGGCAGCACCGCAGTACGAACCGAGACCCGGTGGGCCTTTTCCTCGGGGGTGTAGTCCGAGGTGGTACTGCCCTCTTCGACTTTGCCCATGCGATCCTTACCCCCGGTGAAGTAAATGAGCGCCTCGCCTAGGGTGGTTTTGCCGCTGCCGCTGTGCCCTACGAGGGCGACAGTGCGAATCATGATTAACCTCCTTAGTGGCATCAGTATAAAGGTTTGGAGGTGACAAAAATACTCCAGAGGAGGCCTCGGGTTGTCTGAAGGCCCTGGGTTCAAGCAATACCGAGAAGAAAATCCTTCGCTGAAGAGTATGGCGACCCGGGACTTTGTGGGTCATTCTGTTATCAACAAAACGAATGTGATACCCTGAATTCAGGCTATGTTGGAACGACTCGAGGTACAAAACCTGGCAGTGCTGGAGCGGGTATCGCTCGAGTTCGGCCCGGGTCTGACCGTTCTTACCGGCGAGACCGGTGCAGGAAAAAGTGTACTGGTCGATGCGCTCTCGCTGTTGCTGGGAGAAAAAGCCGATGGGCTCATGCGCCCCGGGGCCGATTCGCTGCTGGTGACTGCTTTCTTTGACGGCAAAAGCCTTTCGCGCAAGGTTTCCCAGGGCCGCAGCACCCCGCGCATCGAGGGCGAAGTGGTCAGCCTCAAAGAACTCAGCGACGAGGCGGCCCAACACCTGACCATTCACGCTCAGCACGCAGCCCTGACCCTCTTCAGCCGTAAGGCCCAACGCCGGCTGCTCGACTCGCAACTGGAGCCGGGCTTGCTCGAGCGGTACCAGCAGGCCTACACACATTTTCAGGGCATCTTGAGCGAGACCGAACGCCTCGAGGCAGCGGCCCGCGAGCGTGAGCGCAAGCTGGATATACTCCGCTTCCAGACGAATGAAATTGACCAGGCCAGACTGGCCCCAGGGGAAGATGAAGCGCTTTTGCAAGAAGCCGAGCGCTTGCGCCATCTCGAGACCCTGCGCGAGCGGGTTTCGGCAGCCATTGCAGCACTCAGCGGCGATGGTGATGCCCTGGGGCTGGTCACGCTGGCCTCGCGCGAGGTGAAAGCGGCAGGGCGTTTTGATGCGCAGCTGGAACACCTGGGCCAGGATCTCGAGAGCGCACTGGATGGCCTGCGGGCGGTGAGTCGTGAGCTGGAAGACTATCTGGAAGCCCTCGAGGTCGATCCTCGTCGCCTGGACGAGGTCGAGGCCCGTCTGGCCCTGATCGAGAAGCTCGGCCGCAAGTATGGAGAAGGTATCCCGGCCATCCTTGCCTTCGCCGAAGCCGCCCGTCGCGAGTTGGCCGAACTCGAGGGCGCCGAAGACCGCCTGGCCGAACTGCACGCCCAAAAAGAACATGCCTGGAGAGCGCTGCTGGCAGCAGGTGAGCAGCTTTCTGTTTCTCGCGCAAAGGCCGCAGACTGGCTTTCGCAGCGAGCCAGCGAGGAAATTCGTGCCCTGGGTATGCCCGCTGCCTGTTTCAAGGTGGGTCTTTCGCCCCTGGAAAAACCTGGGCCGGAGGGACTCGAAGAAGTGCAGTTGTGGTTTTCGGCCAACCCGGGTCTCCCCGAGGCGCCGCTGGAGAAGGCGGCTTCTGGCGGTGAGCTCTCGCGGGTGATGCTGGCCCTTTCCCTCCTGACGGGCACCGAGGCCGACACGGTGGTGTTTGACGAGATTGATACAGGTGTTGGCGGCGAGGCCGCCTGGCAGGTTGCCGAACGTCTGGCCCGTCTGGCTATAGAGCGTCAGGTACTGGTGGTTACCCACCTCCCACAAATTGCGGCCCGCGCCCAAACCCACTACCGGGTGTTCAAAAACGGTTCATCGGTACAGGTGCAGCCGGTGCAGGACGAAGAGCGGGTACGTGAGCTAGCCCGCATGCTTTCGGGCAGCTACTCCGAAGCGGCCCTGGGTCATGCCCGTGAACTACTGATGGGCTCGGTCACGTAATGCGTTAATCACCATTGCGTCACACAGGGGGTGCCCATACACTGTTAAGCATTGCTCTCCATATGAGTGCCCCGATTACTCTCCTCGAGCCAGAAACCCTGAACTGGCTCAACCAGCTTCCAGAGGCCGTGGTATGGCTGGATGAGAAAGGGCTCACTGGCTGGTGCAATCCTGTAGCCGCTGCCCTGCTTCCCGACCCCGACCCCTTGGGCAAGCGGCTGGAAAACTGGATTAAGCCAGTTGTGCGCGAGTCGCAGATGCATGATGCGATGAACGCTGGCTGGTGGCATGGGAATCCAGAGAAGGGGTTGGTTGGAATTGCGGGCAATCGGTGGCGCTGGTTTCAGATTAGCCTGGCCCCCTACAAAAACGGCCAGCTGTGTATCTTGCACGAAGTCACTCATGAATACAACCAGGTCCTGGCCTATGCTTCGTCCCTCGAGGTGCTTTCGAGCCTGCTGACCCAGGAAGAAAAACTCGAGGAACTCCTCATGCGAGTGCTGCAAACCGCCGTCGAGGTAGTCCCTGGAGCCGAGGCTGGAAGCCTGACCCTGCTGGAAAATGGCGAATTTCGCTTCTTGGCCCAGCTTGGCTTTGACGATAACCTGACCCGGCATGCCATAAGCTATAACCACGAGCTGGCCTGGTATGGAATGGGCGAGGAGGACTGGTTGCTGGGTAAACCTCGTCTGCTGGTGGCTCCGCACATCCAGGAGCGAACCCAAAAGCACGTCTCACACGAGCTGGACATGTTTATCCAGGCTGGTAAGCTGCAGGAACTCAAGGCCACCATTACCGTTCCGATTGTGTTGCAAGGCCGGGTTATGGGCACCCTGAACCTGGACTCGTTCAGCAGTACCGAGGCTTTCCCTCCTGAAAGCCTGGCCATTGCCCAGACCTTTTCTTTACAGGCCGCTACAGTGTTGTTTGGCTTGCTCACTCGCAAAAACTTATCTGAGCTGGCCCTGAGCGACGCCCTCACCGGACTGGGTAACCGGCACGCCCTGGAAGAAAGTTTTCCAAAAGCCAAGGCTCAGGCCGAACGCCTGGACCTGCCCCTGACCCTTATCTACTGGGACATGGATGGCCTCAAGCGTCTCAACGACCAGTATGGTCATACCGCCGGCGATCAGGCCCTCAAAATTCTGGCAATGGCGCTTCGCAGTGCTTTTCGCCAGGAAGACCTGATTTTTCGCATTGGGGGCGATGAGTTCGTGAGCCTGCATCTGGGGTTAAAACTCTCCGAGGTTCCCGAGATGGTGCAGCGGGTGCGCTCTTCCATCCACGTGGAGGTCAGCGCAGGGGCGGTGGTTATCTCTCCCCTTCAGGATTTGCAGGCCGCACTTGCACAAGCCGATCTCGCTATGTATGCAGATAAACGCAGGGTGCGCAACTCACTGGAGCTTTAGCAGCACCCGTACCCCATCTGCTACATACTGCACGGCCAGCGCCGCTAGCAAGATGCCCAGCACACGGGTGATCACGTTTATTCCAGTGCGGCCCAGCGAACTCGAGAACTTCAGGGCAGCCCTTAGTGACCAGTAGGTGAGAAACAGGACCACCGTTGCCATGCCCAGTACCAGCACGAACCCTCCGAGCCCTCTGGGGGCCGACCCAGCCAGAATCAGCACCCCGGCCAGGGTGCCCGGCCCAGCAATGAGTGGAATGGCCAGGGGAAAGATTGAGATATCGGCTCGAGCCTGCGACTCGGCATGCTCCTCGTCGGTCTCGCGCTCGAGCTGGGCATTGATCATGTCCAGGGCAATCTTGAACAAAAGCAACCCCCCAGCCACCTTCAGCGCCTCGAGGCTGATGCCCAGATAACGCAAAATTACTCCACCCAACAAAGCAAAAGCCAGTACCAGAAGGCCAGCGACCATGGTTGACCTGAGCGCAATTCGTTTTTGCTCCTGGTAGCTACGATTGCCGACCAGGGCCAGGAATAGCGGTATCAGGCCGATGGGGTCAATCAGCACAAACAGTGTCAGGAAGGCCTGGAGAGCGAACTCAACCATTGGGGTTTATGTCCTTGTTTAGCACTAAAGAAATGGGGGAGGATAAGGGCTAAGGAAAAGTCAGTTGCGAAGGGTTTGTATGTCCCAGGCCCTCTCTGTCCTCTAGCCCCAGGTCAGTAACTCGTCGAACTCCTCTTGCAACGCTATGGCATCCTGAACGGTGCGGCCAACTACCAGAATCGAATCCTCCCCAGCAATGGTGCCCACGATATCGTCCCGGCGCAGCCGGTCAATCAGGAGGGCGATCCCCGAGGCATGGCCCTCAGACACCTTCAGCATCAGGATATTCTCGCCCCGGTCCACATCCCGCACAAAAGAGCGAAAAATGCGCCGGAGCTCATCCATAACATCTTCAGCCAGGTCAAGGTGAGCCAGGGCGTATTTGTGTTTTCCCCGCCCGAGGGGAACCCGCACCAATCGCATTTCGTTGATGTCGCGGCTCACAGTGGCCTGGGTCACTTCGTAGTTCATCTTGCGCAGCCGTTCAACCAGTTCGGCCTGGGTGGATATGCTCTCCCGGCTAATGATCTCCTGAATAGCCCGATGTCGCTGCTCTTTGCTGGTCATAAGCGATTTCTCCCCAAAAGCTGTTTTGAGATTATACAGTTCATATACAGCCTCTGATTATACGGGTAGGTATTTGCTATGGCCTTCGCCAGGTGTTTCAGTATCTCATCCAAAGGGCGGTATGGAGCTCCATTTCCCGGCTCTCCCAGACCCATGCATGAACATGCGAACTGCGCAGTGCCATACCAACCTTTTGATTGATGGTCGCATACCAGATTCGGTTAGTTCGTTGCCGAATGGCGGCGAACTAACCTGACCGACATTATCTGCTCATAGGAGTGCGATACCGCCCCTGGGAAGGGAGACGCTTACTTCGCCGACCGGAGGAGGGGTGGGGTGTACTCTGGGATTCAAAAAAGATAGCCTCTGACGCATTTCGGTTTGAGTGACTATTTTTTTTGATTCCGGTATCATCCGCTTCAGCTCAACACCCAGCCCTACCGGCCCTCATCCATTTCCGGCTTCAGGCCCATTAGGAGAACTGCGGAAGGGCCGCAGGCCGCCGTGACAATCAAAGCGGGCCGTTGGCTCAGGCTGGATTGCCTCACACCCTTCAGGTGCTCGCAAGGAGGCTTCTGGTACGGCTGACTGTCTTTTTGAACCTGGTATCTGCCCACCCTGCACACGATCCTATTACTGAGGCAAGGAGCGGTACGAAAAAGGTTTTGCGCAGTTCCCAACTTTTAGGAATGGCCGGTCTTTGCCCAAAGAACCGCTTTAATCGGCAGGTTCAATGACCTCGCGTGGGTACATCTGGTCGAGGAATTTGGTCAGGCGATCCTCGGCTATGAGGTTTTCTCCCACCTGAAGCCGTCGGGTTTGGAGTTCCTGCATGGCCCAGGTGACGGCGTTGGGGTCGGGCTTCTCACCCTCCAGGGTACGCATCCGAGGAACTTCGTCGGTGCCAAGAACCGTGTTCTTGAAATCGTAGCGCAAAAGTTGTTGGGCCCGCTTGGCCGTTACCACGGTCAGGCGGTACTTGGAGTCGGTCAGGGCCAAAAGAGTATCAATGCCGGGTTCTGCCACAGATCCACCTCTTCAACTAAGCGTCGATTTTACATCAGAAAGTGAGAAATGTTTACTTACCATTTTCGCCTGCTTCCCGCCGTTTGCGCTCGAGATCGTCAAGCTCACCCTCCAGGGCAGGGTCAATTGAGAGGGCACGGGCCAGGGCATCGCTCATGCGGGGTTGTAACAGCCGCTCGGCCTGAATGATGGCGGCAAAGTCGGATACGGCCTTGTCGAGCTGATCGTTGACCAGCACGTACTTGAACTGGTCGGCCATACGGATTTCCTCCTCGGCTCGCTTGAGCCGTTTGTGGATTTTGGCAAGGCTGTCGGTTCCGCGCACCAGAAGCCTTCGCCGTAGCTCCGATAGCGAGGGGGGAATGATGAAGACTAAAATCGCCTCCGGCATGGCCTGCTTGACCTGCAAAGCACCCTGCACCTCGATCTCCAGGATGACATCTTGTCCTTTGCTCAGGGCTTCCTCCACCGGTTCTCTGGGGGTGCCGTAGTAGTCGTCCACATACTGCGCCCACTCCAGAAAGCCGTTTTGGGCGATTTTGCTTTCAAACTCGGCTTTGCTCACAAAGTAGTAGTCCACCCCATTCCGCTCGCCCACGCGGGGTGGCCGGGTGGTCATGGAGATGGAGTAGTACATACGGTGATATTCCAGGAGCCTCCCCCGGATGGTGCCTTTGCCCACCCCCGAAGCCCCGGTCATGACAAACAGATTTCCACGCGGCATAACCCGGGCATCGTATCAGAGCCGGGGGCTAACTGCCACCCGTACGTTCAGTTTGCCTGCACTTGAGATTTTGCTTTTAAGGTTTAGACTAACCTCTGGCAACTAGCAGGCGTTTTGTTTTGGGAGCTTGAATGACACCAGAGTGGGTCAAGGACGCTGTTTTTTATCAGATTTTTCCGGATCGTTTTCGCGTAGGGGCAGGGCCCCCGGCCAACCCATCACCCGTTCAGCGCAGTTTTGAGGCCTGGGACGCCCCTCCCACCCTGCGCGGTTTTAAGGGGGGCAATCTTTGGGGTGTAATCGAGAAACTGGACTATATCAAGGAGCAGGGCTTCAATGCCATCTATTTCTGCCCTATTTTCAGCTCGACGGCGAACCACCGCTACCATACCAGTGACTACTTTCAAGTAGACCCGGTATTGGGAGGCAACCCCGCCTTGCGCAAGCTGGTCGAGGAGGCCCACGGACGCAACATGCGGGTAGTGCTGGACGGAGTTTTCAACCACTGTGGACGGGCTCATTTTGCTTTTCAGCACGTTATGGAGAACGAGGCCGCTTCCCCCTACCGTGACTGGTTCCACATCTACAAGTTTCCCCTCAACGCCTATGCCAAGCACGCCAACTACGCAGCCTGGTGGAATAATCCCGAGTTGCCCAAGTTCAATACCGGCAACCCCGAGTGTCGCGAGTATCTTCTTTCTGTGGCCGAATACTGGTTTCAGTACGGTATTGATGGCTGGCGGCTGGATGTGCCTAACGAGATTGACGATGACGAGTTCTGGCGCGAGTTTCGTCGTCGGGTTAAGGCGCAAAACCCGGAAGCCTACATCGTGGGCGAGATCTGGGACGATGCCAGCCGATGGTTGCAGGGTGACCAGTTCGATGCGGTGATGAACTACCCCCTGGGCCGGGCCATTTTGGGCTTTGTCGGAGGAGAGGTGCTGGACAAAGACCTGGCGGCCAGGAGCGGTCTTGGACGGCTGGAAAGCCTGGGTGCAATGGCCTGCAACAACCGCCTCGAGGATCTGTTCCGCCGCTACAGCTGGGACATTGTAACGGCCCAAATGAACATCATGACTTCGCACGATACCCCTCGGATTTTTAGTATTCTGCGGGGCAAGCTCGAGCGGGTGCAACTGGCCTTCGCTATGCTTTTTACCCTGCCCGGAGTGCCCACCCTCTACTATGGCGACGAGATTGGTATGGCCGGGGGTCACGACCCCGATAACCGCCGCGGCATGATCTGGGATGAGGAACGCTGGCACAAGCCCCTAATGCAAACCATTCAGCAGATGGCGGCCCTGCGGCATTCGCTACCGGTGCTGCGTTACGGGCGGTATCAGTATCTTTACGGGCAGGATGCCCACCTGGCTTTTGCCCGTGTCCATGAACAAAAGAGTGTAGTCGTGACGATTAATGCTTCATCCGAGCCTTGGCGCATCGATATCCCTCTGCATGGGATCTGGCCCAGGGGCGAGCAGGCCATAGATCTGCTCTCTGGGAAGCAGGGCCGCTGTGTGGGAGGCCACCTCGAGGACGGTGTACTGGAGCCATTTTCGCTGGCAGTCTGGCAGACCCTCGAGTGATGCATCCCACAAGGCAGGGAGCACCGGCGTATAGCAGCCGAAATTCTGGCACGCCCATGCTTGTGTATCCAGTCAGGCCGGTCTTTATGTTTAATACATAAGCATTTCTGAATAAAGACACTACTTATGGTAGCCTAACTTAATCTGTACCCCATATATTTTGTGGTTGCGGCTTGATTTACCCTCAAAGCCTGCTTTATTATGTTCCTATCTAAACCGCTGTCTCTTTCACAGCCGACTTGCAAAAAATACTCAACAGGTAGTAGTATCTAGCGCGGAACCCTCTATATCTTGTGCCACTGCGGTGGTGGGGGAACATCTCGTTCAAAATTGGAGGACACCATGAATAGCTTCACGCCCGCACTGTTTGATGACCACGCTCAAGCAATTGCCAAGCGGCAGTATATGCAGCCCGCCGATGGCGACGTGTATGGCATGTTCCGCCGGGTGGCTTCCTGGGTGGCCTTGCCCGAAAAATCCGAACAGGACAAAGAGTACTGGGCTGAGCAGTTCTACCAGTTGATGGCCTCCAAGCGCTTCTGCCCAGGTGGGCGGGTGCTGGCCGGGGCCGGTACACAGCATGGTAATGTCCTCAACTGCTTTGTGCAGGGTGCGACCGAACATGACCCCAGCAGCTTTGATGGCGTGCTGGAGGTGGCAACCAAGCTGGCCCTGGTCACCAAAGTGGGTGGCGGCAACGGGGTTAACCTCGACCCCTACGTTTCGCGTAAGCATGCGGGGCCACGAGGCACGGTGCGTGGCTTCGCCTACATTGCCGCCGACCATGCCGACGTGGAAGACTTCATCAAGGGCATGATGCGCCCCCCCATCAACCCCGATGGCGATAAAGAAAACATCACCGTGCGCAACTGGACACGGGTGGTCTATGGCCTCCTGAAGCCCGAACTGGCCGCGCTGGCCAGGCGCAATGGGGTTATGACGGTGCGGGAAAAGCCCGGCGATGTGCTGGTTGTGCCCGACGATATGCGCGGCATCATCGAGACCGCCAAAGCCGCCCTGAGCCTGGCCGTAAAGGGCCAGGAACCCCATGTGGACTTTAGCAGCCTGCGCCCAGAAGGTGCCGAAATCAAGGGCAGCGGTGGCACCAGCAGCGGCCCGGTGAGCTTCTTGATGGAAATTTTTGACAACTTCCTCGAGTGGGCCAACCTGGGCGCCGAAAAAGCCGGCCCTGTGGCCACCCTGCGCTATGTGTACGCGCCGGTGCTGCGCGTGGTGCGCCAGGGCGGTACCCGTCGAGGAGCGGGAATGGCCACCATCGCCATTGACCACCCCGATTTGCTGGACTTCCTGACCGCTAAAGACCTTGACCGCGAGGCCAGCGAGGGCGACATTTCCACTTTCAACATCTCGATTCTGGTCACTGAGGCCTTCTGGAAGGTACTGCAGGCCGATGGTCTGTGGGCAGTCGAGCCCTCCGAGGTGCCTGGCAAGTACTATCCCTGCCCCGTGCAGGGCCCTTACAACGGGGCGCTGCCCGACCTGCCCGAACGCGTTCAAGACGGGGCCCGTCCGATTCCGGTATACGGGAATAAAGTGCCGGCCAAGTGGCTCTGGCACGAGATCGCCTGGCACGCCTGGGCCACCGGTGAGCCGGGCCTAATCTTCATCGACCGGGTCAACCAGCTTTCCGCCCTGAGGAACCTGGGCAAGCCTTACGAGATTCGCTCGACCAACCCCTGCTTTGTGGGTACTACCCGCATTGCTACTGAGTTTGGTCTTTTGCCCATCGAGCAGCTTACGGATAAGGGCAGCTTCTACCTTGTTACCGACAACCGCGCACCTTTGGGCGGGGTGGGTGCGGCCCGGCTTGGGCGCGGGGTGACGGTGCGCAAAGCAGCCAAGGCCTTCTATACCGGGGAGCGGGAGGTGGTGCGCCTCGAGACCCGCGAGGGCCTCACCCTCACCCTGACCCCCAACCACCCCCTCCTGACCCCCCAAGGGTACGTGGAGGCCGGCCAGCTGAAGCCTGGAGACAAATTGCTGGTGCAGAGCGACGAGGGGTTGTGGGCTAAGGAGCAGGCCCTGCCGCCTGCTGTGCTGAAGGTGGTGCGCGAGCGGGTCGCGGTGGCCGGAGGCAGGGGCACCCGCGGAAGGTTCGATGTGCGTGAGCAGTACGCTCACATGCCTACCCAGTGGAGCGGGAACCTGGGCCTGGTGCTGGGCTGGCTGATCGGCGACGGGTACCTGCGCGAGGACGGGGTGGGCTTCTTCTTCAACAACCGCGAACTTGCCCAGGCCCAGATCGTGGTGGACAGCCTGCGCGACTGGTTCGGCCAGGGAACCCTGCAAGCCACAACCTCCAACACCCAGCACCTGCACTTCAACACGCTGCCCGCGGAGTTCTTCGCGGCCCTCGGCGTCAAATCGGTCAGGGCCACCGAGAAACGGGTTCCGGAAAGCCTCTTCACCGCGCCCCGCGAGGCGGTGGTGGGCTTTTTGCGCGGACTATTCAGCACCGATGGCACCGTGGAGCGCAACGACGCCAAGCAGAGCTGCACCGTGCGGCTGGCCTCCTCGAGCCTCGGGCTGCTCGAGGACGTGCAACTGCTGCTGCTCAACTTTGGCATTTTCGGGCGCATCCACCACCGCCGGGAGGCGGGTCTCAAGGCCCTGCCCGATGGCCGGGGCGGGCTGCGTGAGTACCCTGTGGCCGAGCAGTACGAGCTGATCATCGGAGCCGAGAGCCGCGACCGCTTTGCCGAGGTCATCGGCTTCGCGCTGCCTGAAAAGCAGGCCAGGCTCGAACAGTTCATCGGCGAGCGCAGCCGTGGCAGCTACCGTCAGCGCTTCGAGGTTACGGTAAGCCGGGTGGAGCCAGCCGGGGTGGCCCCTGTGTACGACCTCACCGAGCCTGTCACCCACAGCCTGATCGCGGGCGGCGTGGTGGCCCACAACTGCGGCGAGATCCCCCTCACCGTGGGCGAGCCTTGCGACCTAGGGGCTTTGAACCTGGCGGCCTATGTCGAAAACGGCCAGTTCAACTTTGAAGCCTTCCGCCGGGATGTGCGCACCGCGGTGCGCTTCCTCGACGATGTGCTGGATGTGAATGTCTTCGCCCTCGAGGACAACCGCCAGGCCAGCCAGACCCTGCGCCGGCTGGGCCTGGGGGTGATGGGCCTGGCCGACATGCTCATCAAAATGGGCCTGCCTTACTCATCGGAAGCGGGCCGTCAGGTGGTGGCCCAGGTGATGAATGTCATGCGCGAGGAAGCCATTGCCGAGTCGGAGCGGCTGGGTCAGGAGCGGGGGGTATTTCCAGTTTATGAGCAAAACCGAGCGGCCTTCGAGGCTCTGGGCATTCGCCCCCGGCGCAACGTGGCAGTGCTTACGGTGGCCCCCACCGGCACGACCAGTATGCTGATGGGTGTTTCCAGCGGTATCGAGCCGATGTTTTCGCCCTTCATGTGGCGACGCATTGGGGGGCAGTACAAGGCTCTGTTGCACCCCTTGTTTGTGGAGATGATGGAACAGTTCCCAGCCTCGGGGCCCTTCGAGAAGAACGGGGCCTGGGACTGGGAAGCCATTGTCGAGGCCATTCAGGCTCATCACGGCAGTGTTAAGGGCCTCGACGGCATTCCCAACGCCATTGGAAACGTGTTTGAAGGCGCTCACGATGTGCCCCCCCTGGAACACGTGCGGATGCAAGGGGTGGTGCAGACCGCCTTCGATGCCGAGGGCTACGCGGCCAACTCGCTCTCCAAGACCATCAACCTGCCCAACCAGGCCACCGTGGAGGATGTGGAGGCGGCCTATACCGAGGCCTACCGAACCGGCTGTAAGGGCATCACGGTCTACCGAGATGGCAGCCGCGAGTATCAGGTGTTGTCGGTAAGCAAGGAAGAGAAAAAAGAGGAGGCGAAGGTCGAGAACGCCGAGACCGTGGCCGTGCAGCCTGCGCTGCTGGACGTTCCCTCGAGCGGCCAACCGTCAACCGTCAACGCCCTGCCTGCCAGCCCCATCTTCGAGCGCACCGGACGCCTGGTCGGCTACACCGATATGGTCAAACTGACCAACAGCGACGGCACCCGGCGGGGCTTTCTGGTGACGGTGAATATGCAGGGCGAGCACCCGGTAGAGGTCATCCTGACCTCGGGCAAGGCTGGCGACGAGGCCAACGCCGACAGCGAGGCCCTGGGCCGCATCATCTCCAAGGCCCTGCAGTACGGCGTGCCGGTCGCTGAGCTGGTCAAGACCCTGCGCGGCATCAACGGCGGCCTGTACGGCAGCTACCAGGGCCGCTTTGTGACCAGCAAGGCCGACCTGATTGCGGTTGCGCTCGAGACCACCAGCAAAATCCAGATTGCCGAGAGCGAGCGCAAAGCCGCCCAGATGCCCCAGGACGACGGCATGGTGCCCCAGGCCATGCAGCGGGCCATGACCGCGCCCATCCACAACACCCAGCCCCTCAAAAGCACGACCGGCCTGGGTAAATGCCCCGAGTGCGGCGACGAGAACCTGGTGCGCGAGGAAGGGTGTACCAAGTGCTATAGCTGTGGTTATAGCAAGTGTGGGTAAAAAAACACTGTGCGGCAACAACAATTGCAAGGGGGTCTTTGGTTATTTTCAATGCCCCCTTTTGCGTAGCCTACGATGTCGAACGGACGGCCTATCTGGAAGGGCTCGGACAGTGTGTGGTGCGCTTCAGCGATGCGTGCGTGATTGGCAACTGGGAGGGCGTGTGCGGGCGGTTCGAGGAAGTGCTTACCTGGCATGCGGTTCAGATGGGCTTTGGGCGGGCCTCGAGTTCGGGTAATCTGCAAGGGTGGAGCCAAGGCTGGATCAGGTTTTAGTGTGGCTCGAGCAGGGCCGGGTAGTGGTTCAGGTCGAGTACTTCGACGCGCTGGGGAAGCTGTGCCGCGAGGTGTTCCACCGGCCTACCCGCGACCTGGGGCGGGCTCTGGAAGAAGTGGCCCTCGAGCTGGTCAATCGGGGCATGCACGGGCGGCCCAGGGTACGGCGCAGGCAGGGCAACCGCCTGTCGCCCGCGCCGGATTTGCAAAAGCATTTCCTGGCAGTGCTGGAAGGTTAGACTCTCCTGGATATCAAAGGGGGGGAGGGTCATATCCCCCTGGCGATGCTCTCCTGCTTTAGCAACTCCATCACCCGTTGCCCCCAGGCCCGCACGGCGGCGGGGTCGCGCCAGTCGCCTTCGGGGAAGCCCTGGCTGGCGAGGGTTTGGCGGGCGGCCTGGGTCAGTTCTTCGGGGATAAATTTGCCGGCAAAAAGGCCCACATCTACCGGCTCGACCAGCTGTCGCACCGGGCGGAGGTAGCGCAGGGCGGTCTGGGCGTGGTTGGGGGTGTCGTGGTACATGGTCATGGACACCAGGTAGTAGAACACCGGAAGGGTTTTGAGTTGCTGCTGGTATTTAGCCACAAACTCCACTGCCTCGGGCAGCCAGCCCTCCTCGCGGATGGCGCTGCCCACAATGACCGCCCGGTAGGGCGAGAGGTCGTGGACAGCATTGAGGTCGCGGGCCTCGCTGGGGGTGCCTCCGGCATCGAACAGGCGCTCGAGCTCTTCGGCAATCTCCTGGGCGCTTCCAGTCAGGGATGCGTAGGCGATGAGGACGGGTTTCTCGAGCATGGCAAACCTCCCGACTCGATTTTCCAGCAGGATTGAGGGGACAAATGTCAAGCAGTTGCCAAAAGAACCGATAGGCCCTTCCTGAAGAAAGGGGAGGGCCTATGGAGGAACTGTCGCTGGGCTTTATGCGCCTGCGCCGGGTTGCTGGCGGTTATCTCCAGGTTGCACAGGGGGGATGATGGGCTCGGGTAGAAGCAGGTACTCCAGTACCTCCCCCACATCCTCAACCAGTTTGATGTCCAGCCCTTCCAATACTTCCTTGGGTAGATCCTCGAGCTGTGGTTCGTTATCCTTGGGCAGCACAATCTTGTGAATGCCGGCCTGGTGGGCCGCCAGCAGCTTCTCCTTGACCCCGCCGATGGGCATTACTTTGCCGCGCAAGCTGACCTCGCCGGTCATGGCGATGTCCATGCGGGCCGGACGGCGGCTGAGGGCGCTGGCGATGGCGGTGGTCATGGTGATGCCCGCGCTGGGGCCGTCCTTGGGGGTAGCGCCATCGGGCACGTGAACGTGAAGGTCGAACTTGTTGTGGAAGTCCTCGGGCAGACCATAGTCGCTGGAATGGGCCCGCAGGTAGGTGAGGGCGGCCTGGGCCGACTCCTTCATGACCTCGCCGAGCTGGCCGGTGAGTGAGAGCTTGCCGTTGCCGGGCACCGCGGCGACTTCGATGGTGAGCAGTGTGCCGCCCACTGGAGTCCAGGCCAGGCCCTGGGCGGTGCCCACCTGGGGCTCGCTCTCGGCTTTGTCGGGTCGGAAGCGTGGAATACCCAGGTAGGTTGGGACTTCCGGCGCGTCTACGCTGCGAATGCCCTCCCAGCTTCCCTCCAACCAGAACTTGGCCCCCTTGCGGGCAATTTTACCCAGCTCGCGCTCCAGGCCCCTCACCCCTGCCTCGCGGGTGTACTCGTTGATGACCCGTGCGATGGCGGCATCGGTAACGTCGATTTTGCCTTCCATTCCAGACTCTTTGACCTGTTTGGGCCACAGGTACTGACGGGCAATGGAGGTTTTCTCGAGGTTGGTATAGCCCGGAATCTCGATAACCTCCATCCGGTCCAGGAGGGGGCGTGGGATGGTCTGGAGGGTGTTGGCGGTGGTGATGAAGAAAACCTTGGAGAGATCGTAGGGCACATCCAGATAGTGGTCGGTAAAGGTGTTGTTTTGCTCGGGGTCGAGGACTTCCAGCATGGCGCTGGCCGGGTCGCCGCGCCAGTCCGAGCTCATCTTGTCGATCTCGTCAAGCAAAATGACCGGATTGACCACCCCCACCTGCTTCATGGCATGGATCAGCTTGCCCGGCATGGCCCCGATGTAGGTGCGGCGGTGGCCACGAATCTCAGCCTCGTCGCGCACTCCACCCAGGGAGATGCGGTGGAACTTGCGGTTCATGCTGCGGGCGATGGAGCGGCCCAGCGAGGTTTTGCCTACCCCTGGCGGCCCTACCAGCACCAGGATGGGGGCCTTGCCCCGAACCTCGAGGTTCTGGGTCAACTGGCGCACCGCCAGGTACTCCAGAATACGCTCTTTCACATCCTTCAGACCGAAGTGGTCTTCGTCCAGGATTTTACGGGTGTGGGCAATGTCCAGCACCTCGGGGTCGGCCTTGTTCCAGGGTACGTCGGTGAGCCACTCGAGGTAGGTGCGGGCCACGGTGGCCTCTGGGCTACCCTGCTGCATGCGTTCCAGCCGATCGAGTTCTTTCAGAGCCTTGGTCTGGACGGCTTCGGGCATCCCGGCTTCTTCGATTTTTTTGCGAAGGGCATCCAGGTCACTGAGGCCGTCCTCACCGCCCCCAAGCTCCTTCTGGATGGCCTTCATCTGCTCACGCAGGTAGTACTCGCGCTGGTTGGTGTCCATCTGCTCTTTGACCCGCTGGGCCACCCGCTTGTCGAGGTCGAAGCGCTCCAGGTCGCGGCTCAGGAGTTCGAGAACTTTCTTCAGCCGAGCCTCGATGTCAACGAGCTCGAGGATTTCCTGCTTTTCAGCCACCGTCCAGGTCGCGTGATAGGCGATGGTATCGGCCAGCATGGCCGGGTCGGTGGTGCTTTTGACGGCCTCGAGCTGGTAGCGATCCAGCCGCAGCGACTTGTGGCCGGCGACGTATTTATCGAACCCGTCTTTGAGTTCTTCCACCAGCACGCGGGTCACAGCCTCGTCGGCAGGGAAGATTTCAGAGTACACCTCGCCTCTGGCCCGCAAGAACGGTCCTGCAATGTAATCCTTGACTTCGGCCCTGGCACGGGCCTCGACCATGACCTGTAAGGTGCCGTCGGGCAGGCGCATGGCCTGCTTGACCACAGCCTGTACCCCCCACACGTACAGGTCATCCTGACCGGGGTCGTCCACTTCCGGGTCGCGCTGTGCTACCAGGAAAATAAGCCGGTCGGCGCCCATCGCTTCTTCGACCGCACGTTTACTCTTGGCGCGGCCCACATCCACCGGGGTGGTGGTGTGCGGCAAAATGACGGTATTTCGCAGTGGAATGACCGGCAGTTCTAAGCGCATATGCTATCTGTCTCCTATTATTCCGCCTGTGGTTCGTCGCTCTCGCGGCGGGATGGGAGCGATATATACCCTGATTTTATAGGTTGACGGAACCGGGATAGGGTCAAATCTTACACTTAGGCTACTTGAGTACACCACACTCAAGGCTTGCTCCATGTGTTTTTGCTAAGAGGACAGCTTCTAGTAACGGCACTGCTACGGTGTTGGGATTCGCTGCACACTGCTCACATTTCCCAGGATCAGCTCAACTTTTAGATACTCCCCCGTCTGGGGGGCAGGCTGCAAGAACGTATCCTGAAAACGCAGGCCGCGAACAGCATCTTCGGTTTTGAGCACCACATCGTAAAAAACGACCCCATGAATGCTGGCAACCTCAACTTGCAGAACGGGACCCTCGAGGGTTTCATACATAACCAGATTTTACGTTTGTAGCCAACCTTGGAGTGGGGCCGAAGAATCAATCCTGATGCCAGATGCGGTTAGCTTGGCGCCGAACTAGCCCGACCGAAGTTATACGCTTACGGGAGAGCGACACCGCCCCTTGGAAGTTATCCGCGCAGCGGAGGGCGATACCGCCCCTTGGAAGGGATACGCTTGTTTCGCCTAACGTAAGGAGGGGTGGGGTGGGCTCTGCGATTCAAGTTGCATCGCTCGCGGCGCAACCAGGCTTCTAGAAATCTTATGATTGAAAGACTAACTTTTGAATCCGGTATGACTTGTTGATCCTGACGCCTCGACCCTCAAATAGCGGGTACCAGTAGAGCAAAAACCAGCAACAAAAGGGCCGAAATCGCGCCGGTGGCTATATCTAGCAGTAAATCGCGGGCAGCTTTTTTGTCGGGAATGGTTCGTTTGAGGGCCATACAATATGTATATAGCATAAACTGATTTAAGTCAACACATAAACGGGCTCAATAGTTTTACTAATAACACAACGCCGTGAGCTGATTGGTAGATTCCTGGAAATTCATACATCTTTTGCATAACGGCTGGCGCATGTACTCAAGGTCTTATGCTTGACAACGTGCAAACCTGGCCCGTATATTCCGAATAGCAAAAACCGTCGCATGGGTTAAATCGGCTCCCGTGAGAGCACGAACCTTCTTAGTGATCGAATCACCGAGAGGGTTTTTGCCTTTTGGCATGGCCAATGCTTTCGGCCCAGCAAAGGAGGAAGCGTGCAGATCATAAAACCGGAGGAAGTTCTGTCCGAATACTATCCACCCCTTACCGAGCACGAGGCGCTCGTGGAGGCCAACCGCTGCCTGTACTGCTACGATGCACCCTGCACCCACGCCTGTCCCACCCACATCGACATTCCCAAGTTCATTAAGAAAATCGCCACCGGAAACGTGGTGGGCTCGGCGCGCACGATTCTGGAATCCAACCTGATGGGGGCAACCTGTGCGCGGGTCTGCCCGGTGCAGGAACTTTGCGAGGGGGCTTGTGTACTGGGCTCGGAGCATAAGCCCATTGCCATAGGGCGTTTGCAGCGCTATGCCACCGATTATGTCTACGAACGGGGGATTGATGTTTTCAAGCCCGCCCCCCCCACAGGAAAGAAGGTTGCGGTCATTGGGGCGGGGCCAGCCGGCCTAACCTGCGCAGGTGAGCTGGCCAAGCTGGGGCATAGCGTAACGATTTTTGAGCGACGCGAACTTGCCAACGGACTCTCGACCTACGGCATCATTGTGCTTCGTGAACCAGTGGAGGTAGCCCAGGCCGAAGTAGAGATGGTGCGGCGGTTGGGTGTCGATATCAAGACCCAGATGGAGCTGGGCCGCAACCTATCCTGGGAGGAGGTAAGGGCGCAGTTTGACGCGGTCTTCCTAAGCTTAGGTTTAGGGTCGGTACCAGCCCTGGGAATTCCCGGTGAAGAGTACATTTTGGATGGCCTCGAGTACATCGAGACCTCCAAGATGAACCCTCAGCAGCTTAGGGTAGGAAACCAGGTGGTGGTGGTCGGAGCCGGTAACACAGCGGTAGACTGCGCCACTATTGCTAGGCGCCTGGGAGCCGAACGGGTAACCATGGTCTACCGGCGCACAGAGAAAGAGATGACCGCGTACCCCCACGAGTACAGCTTTGTCAAGAACGAAGGGGTGGAGTTCCGCTTCCTGACCCAGCCGGTGGAGGTGCTCAGCGAGGGAGGGCAGGTGGTGGGTCTGCGCTGCGTGCGCATGGAGTTAGGCGAGCCCGACGCCTCGGGCCGCCCGGCCCCCAGGCCGGTGGCAGGGTCGGAGTTCGTGCTGCCCTGCGACCAGGTGGTCAAGGCCATCGGCCAGGAAAAGCCCACCCTGGCCCAGGTGCTGGGCTTGCAGACCGAGAAGGGCTACATCAAGGTCAACGACGATTTCGAGACCAGCCTGCCCAACGTCTACGCGGGAGGCGACTGTGTGCGGGCCAGAGGTGCGGCCTCCACAGTGATGGCTGTGCAGGACGGCAAAATGGCGGCTTTCGCCATTCACCGCAGGCTCGCCTCTGGTGTGAGTGCTGCGGCGGACTAGGCAGGTGGCCCACGGCCTGAGACCCAGAGCGAAAGGAGTGTCCATATGGCAGACCTTCGGATCAACTTTGCCGGCATTAAGTCCCCCAACCCTTTCTGGTTGGCCTCGGCCCCGCCCACCAACTCCGGGGCACAGGTGCACCGGGCCTTTGAGGCCGGCTGGGGAGGGGCGGTCTGGAAGACCATCGGGGCGCCGGTGCTCAACGTTTCCAACCGCTACGGGGCCTGGCACTACGGTGGCCAGAAGATGCTGGCCATCAACAATGTGGAGCTCATCTCCGACCGGCCCCTCGAGGTCAACCTGCGGGAAATCCGCGATGTGAAGCGGCACTGGCCCGACCGGGCGGTGATTGTCTCGGCCATGGTGGAGTCTACCCCCCAGGCCTGGCGGGACATCATCCTGAGAATCGAGGATACCGGGGCCGATGGCATCGAGCTCAACTACGGCTGCCCTCACGGGATGAGCGAGCGGGGGATGGGCAGCGCGGTGGGTCAGGTGCCCGAGTACTGCCAGCAGATCACCGGCTGGGTGATGGATGTGGCCAAAATCCCGGTCATTGTCAAGCTCACCCCCAACGTGGCCTCGGTGGTGCCGCCGGCGCGGGCAGCAATTGCTGCTGGGGCTAACGGCCTTAGCCTGATCAACACCATCAACTCCATCATTGGGGTTGACCTCGAGACCCTCGAAATCACCCCCAACATCGGCGGCAAAGGTGGGCATGGTGGTTATGCCGGGCCTGCTGTTAAGCCCATTGCGCTCAACATGCTTTCTTCGCTAGGCGTCGATGAGGTGGTGCGTAAGTCGGGCTTGCCCATCTCGGGCATGGGGGGTATCTCCACCTGGAAGGATGCGGCTGAGTTTTTGCTGCTGGGTGCAACCAGCCTCCAGGTTTGCACCGCGGTGATGCACTATGGCTACCGCATCATCGAGGATTTGGTGGATGGCCTCAATGCCTGGATGGATGCCAAGGGCTTCAAGACCGTGGGCGAGGTGGTGGGTAAGAGCCTCCACCGCATCTCCGACTTCAAGGACTTCGACCTCGCCTTCCGAGCGGTGGCCCGTATCGACCCGGAGAAGTGCATCCAGTGCAACTTGTGCTACGTGGCCTGCAACGATACCGCCCACCAGTGCATCGACCTGGTGGATGCGGACGGTAACCGGGTTCAACCCTACGCCTACGATGTGCGCAGCAATGGCAAGCATCAAGCGGTAGCCAGCCGCCCGCAGCCTGTGGTGCGCGAGGACGACTGCGTGGGCTGCCGGCTGTGCCACAACGTCTGCCCGGTGGAGGGCTGTATTCAGATGGTGGAGGTGTTCTCGGGCCGCGAAAGCATTACCTGGGACCAGCTCACCAAGGCCCGTCCCGAGGTGGGTACCGATTGGGAGGCCATGCAGCGCTACCGGGAGGAAGTGGGGATTGAGATTCATTAGAGCTGCTCGAGCTGGGATAAGCCCAGCTAGGAAAGCGTAGCGCTAGACTAGGCCTATGCTAAAGCCACTGCCCAGGTTTATCACAGTTGCCGAGTATCTCAGCAGTGAGCTGTCCTCTCCAGTGCGCCGTGAGTATGTGTGCGGCCAGGTCTACGCTATGGCGGGCAGCAGCAGCCGGCATAACCGAATCGCCCTGAACATCGCGGCGCATTTTCTATCGCTGGCTTCGTCGGATTGTCGGGTTTATCAGGAAAACATGAAGCTTTTTATAGGCCAGTCTAGGGCCAGCGATACGGAAAAGGCCATCTACTACCCCGATGTGATGGTGGTGTGCGGCAGAGAGCTGCCCGACGAATACTACGAGACCGAGCCTTGCATTCTGGTGGAGGTGCTTTCGCCTTCCACGGCCATTGTTGATTTACGGGAAAAGAAGCTCGAGTATAACCGCCTATCCTCGCTTAGAACTTACCTTATCGTGGATCAGGATTCGCTATTGGTTCGGCACTGCTGGCGCGATGAGGAAGGGCACTGGCGGGAACAGGATTTGGCAGGCGATGGCCTTATAAGCCTACCCTGCCTGGGTGGGGACATTTCGCTGGTGCAGATGTACCGGGGTGTGTTTACCTGAGGTGAGGCTCAAGGTCGAGGGAGAAAGTCAGAGTGAAGCGATAAATGGAGGAGTGCATGGGACTGCTGATCAAAAATGGTGAAATCGTCACTGCAGATAGCCGCTATAAAGCCGACATCTACGCCGAGGGCGAGACCATCACCCGTATCGGCCAGAACCTAGAAGCCCCGCCGGGAACCGAGGTCATAGACGCTACGGGCAAGTATGTTTTTCCTGGCTTCATCGACCCCCACGTGCACATCTACCTGCCCTTCATGGCCACCTTTGCCAAGGACACCCACGAGACCGGCTCCAAGGCGGCTTTGATGGGGGGCACCACCACCTATATCGAGATGTGCTGTCCCAGCCGGGCCGACGATGCCCTCGAGGGCTACCACCTCTGGAGGAGCAAGGCTGAGGGCAACAGCTACTGCGACTACACCTTCCACATGTCGGTCACCAAGTATGACCCCAAGACCGAGGCCCAGCTTCGCGAGATTGTGGCCGACGGCATCAACAGCTTCAAGATTTTCCTCTCGTACAAAAACTTCTTCGGCGTGGAAGACGGCGAGATGTACCAGACCTTGCGCCTGGCCAAGGAGCTGGGGGTAATCGTCACTGCCCACTGCGAGAACGCCGAGCTGGTCGGGCAGTTGCAGCAGAAGCTTTTGCGCGAGGGCAAGACCGGCCCGGAGTGGCACGAACCCAGCCGGCCCGAGTCGGTGGAGGCCGAGGGTACCAACCGCTTCGCCACCTTCCTGGAAAACACCGGGGCCACCGGCTATGTGGTACACCTTTCCTGCCAGCCGGCCCTGGAAGCGGCCCTGCGGGCCAAGGCTCGAGGGGTGCCCATCTACATCGAGTCGGTGATCCCCCACTTCCTGCTGGACAAAACCTATGCCGAGCAGGGCGGGGTGGAGGCCATGAAGTACATCATGTCGCCGCCTTTGCGCGACAAGCGCAACCAGAAAGCGCTGTGGGATGCCCTGGCCCAGGGCATCATCGATACCGTGGGCACCGACCACTGCCCCTTCGACACCGAGCAGAAGCGGTTGGGTGAGGGGGATTTCACCAAAATACCGAACGGCATTCCCGCCATCGAGGACCGGGTCAACCTGCTTTACACCTATGGGGTGAGCCGGGGTTCCCTGGACATCCACCGCTTTGTGGACGCGGCCAGCACCAAAGCGGCCAGGCTCTTTGGCCTGTTTCCCCGGAAGGGCACCATCGCGGTGGGCAGCGACGCCGACCTGGTGGTCTACGATCCCACCTACCGGGGCCGGATTTCGGTGGCCACCCAAAGTGTGAACAACGATTACAACGGCTTTGAAGGCCTCGAGATCGACGGTCGGCCAACAGACGTTACGGTACGGGGCCGGCTTGCTGTGAGGAATGGGCAGTTTGTTGGTCTGAAAGGCTGGGGCCAGCTCTTGAAGCGTGAGCCAATCTACTTCTGATGAAGCGGGGCGCGGTGTGCTCCAGTATTCAGCTTGTGCCATATGCGGCGCAGCCCAGGCTCCGAGGATCTTTGGGTTTTCCAGCCATCCGGTATCATCTGGGCGGAATATGCCTTACGAAAGCGCTACCCTTGACCCTGGTCGGAAGCAAGGCCCGGACGCTGTTGGTCGCAGAGGGCAGTCCTTTCATGGTCGCATTTTAGGGTGGCCCCAGGAAGTGGCCAGCGGGATATTGGATATTTATGCACAAAGCAGTAAAATCCCAGCCTGGAGACTGGTAAGCGTGCTTCAGCACGATACTGGCCATAATTTTTTGGCTTGCAACGCATCTGGATGAGGTCTGAATGCTGATACCCCCCGATCAACTGCTGGTGTTTGTTCTGGCCAGTCTGGCCCTGCTCTTAATACCAGGCCCTGCAGTGCTGTATATCGTTACCCGAAGTGCTTCGCAAGGCCGTGCTGCGGGCCTGGCCAGTGTGCTGGGCATACAGTGCGGTGGGATGGTGCATGTGCTGATGGCTACGCTGGGTCTTTCGGCTATCCTGCTTTCCAGTGCGCTGGCCTTCAACACGGTCAAGTTTGCAGGCGCTTTTTACCTGGTCTATCTGGGCTTGCGAACCTGGCTTTCCAAAGAGCCTCTCGAGCTCGGATCACCCAGCCGCCAGCCCCTGTGGTACATCTTTGTGCAGGGCTTTGTGGTCAACGCCCTCAACCCCAAAACCGCCCTCTTCTTTTTTGCCTTCCTGCCGCAGTTTGTTGACCCAGCTCGAGGCGCAGCCTGGGTGCAGTTCTTGCTGCTGGGGCTGGTTTTTATTACCCTGGCCACCTTTAGCGATGGAACCTATGCGCTTTTGTCTAGTACTTTTGGGGGCTGGCTTCGCAGCAAAACCCTAAAGACGCGTTTTGCGCTGGGGCAACGCCTGGTAACCGGAAGTATCTACATCGGGCTGGGTATGACCGCAGCCCTGACCGGTCAGAAACATCAATAGGAAAGACCATGATGCCACCTAAGACTTCCAACACACCCCCCGGTAGCAGCCAGGGGGCAAGCCCTATCGTAGCGGTACGAAATGTATCGATGGTGTTTCAAACCGGTACGGTAGCACTCAAAGATGCCAGCCTCGAGATTGCCCAGGGTGAGTTTATTAGCCTGATTGGGCCTTCGGGTTGTGGTAAAACCACCCTGCTGCGCCTGCTGGCCGACCTTATCAAACCCATCTCCGGCACTATCCAGATTGGTGGTCAAAGTCCAGAGGAGGCGCGAAAGAGCCGGGCCTATGGCTATGTTTTTCAAAGCCCAACCCTGATGGAGTGGCGCACGGTGCTCTCCAATGTGATGCTGCCCCTCGAGGTGATGAACTTTCCAGTGCATGAGCGCAAAGCCAGGGCCGAGAGGATGCTGGCGCTGGTCGGGCTGGAGAAGTTTGCCAGGCACTACCCCTGGCAGCTTTCCGGGGGAATGCAGCAGCGGGTCTCGATTGCCCGGGCTCTGGCCTTCGACCCGCAGCTTCTCTTTATGGACGAGCCGTTTGGCGCTCTGGACGAGATTACCCGCGAGAACCTGAACCTCGAGCTTTTGCGCCTGTGGCGCGAGACCGGCAAAACCATCATCTTCGTCACCCACTCCATCCCCGAGGCGGTCTTCCTCTCCACCCGCATCGTGGTTATGACCCCCCGCCCGGGCAAGATCGAGACGGTAATTCCTGTAGAGCTGCCCCAGCCCCGCAACTTTGAGACCCGCGAGCTGCCAGAGTTTTTCCACATTGCTACCCTGGTGCGCGAGGCGCTGCGAAGAGGCCACGGATACGAGGTGAACGAGTGATACGACTCTCGCCCAATATCGGGCCCATGCTGGTGGTAGCCCTTGTGGTGCTGGCCCTTTACTGGCCCCTGATGTACCTGGCCAACATTCCGGCAGCCCAGCGGGCGCTGGACACCGGGGCGGCCCTCCCCTGCAAAACTGCAATAGAATGTGCAACTCAGCTTCGTAGCCCGGTTTTGCCCTCGCCACAGCAGCTCTGGCAGGGCTTTGGCAACCTGATGTTTCCTCTCAACTCTCCTAGCGCCATTCCCCTCAACGCGGCGGTGACGGCTCTCGAGACTGTGGTGGGCCTGCTTTTAGCAGCTGTTGTGGGGTTCTTTTTTGCCATTGGGATGGTGGCTTCCCGGGCTTTCGAGCGCTCGCTATTGCCCTGGATTGTGGCCTCCCAGACCGTGCCCATCATCGCCATTGCCCCTATGCTGGTGGTGGTGTTGGGCCAGTATGGGGTGCAGGGCTGGTTGCCCAAAGCCATTATTGCGGCTTATATCGCTTTTTTCCCCATCGCCATTGGGGTGGCCAAGGGGCTCAAAAGCCCCGACCCCCTCAGCCTCGACCTGATGCAAACCTACAATGCCAGCAGCTGGCAGACCTACCTCAAGCTACGCTTCCCGGCCTCGGTGCCCTATTTGTTTACCGCTTTCAAAGTAGCCATGACGGCGGCTCTGATTGGAGCGATAGTGGCTGAGATTTCCACCATCAGCTTCCAGGGCATCGGCAAGATGCTGGCGGAAAACTCGAGGGCCTCGGATGTGGTAGCCATGTGGGTCATCATGCTCTCTTCAGCGGTGCTTGGAATTTTACTGGTGGCCCTGGTGAACTGGGCCGAACGCCTGATCACCCCCTGGCGGCGGGCTGCATCGGCGGCCCCTTCGCCAAAACTACCCAGAGGGCTTGGGCGCGAGGGGGTGGGGTAATGCTGGCTCAGCCAACCAGGCCTGCGCGCCACTGGTCGCCGCAAGGATGGGCTTTGCTGGCGCTGGGATTTGGGATTCTGCTGTGGTTCATTGTGAGCTGGTGGACCCAGACCGAACCGGCTTCAGGTACTCAAAAACTTCTGATAGGAGCCGGTTTTGTACTGGCGGCGCTGGGTGTTGCCAGGGTGGCTAACTTGTTTGTGGACACCACCAACCCTGTGGTAGGTTTTACCCCGGCAGCCCTGACCTTGGTGGTGGTGGTGACGACGGCAGAAGCATTGCTTCGGGCCTATCAGGTGCCTCCAGGGCTCATCCCTACTCCCAGCCGGGTGCTGGCAACCTTGCTTGCAGTGCGGGATGTGCTGCTGCGCGATGCCTTCCAGACAGTGGTGCTTGAAGCGCTGGTCGGGTATCTGATTGGCTGTGGTCTGGGTGTGATAACCGCTTTGCTGGTGAGCCGATATGTGTTTCTGGAGCGGGGGCTCTTGCCCTATGCCACCGTTTTCAGCAGCATCCCCATCGTGGCCTTGGCCCCTGTGCTGGTCAAGATGGTGGGCATCGACTGGCAGTCCAAGGCGGTGATTGTGGCCATCACAGTTTTTTTCCCGGTAGTGGTGAACACCTTCAGGGGTCTCACCGAGGTGAGCCCTCTTTCGCTCGACCTGATGCGCTCGTATGCCGCGGGAGAACTACAGCAGTATCGCTGGCTAAGGCTTCCCAACGCACTCCCCTTTATCTTCAATGCGCTTAAGCTCGGTACTACCCTGGCCATGATTGGGGCCATCGTGGGCGAATTTTTTGGGGCCAACGGCCAGGGTCTGGGTTTTCGGATTCAGATTGAGGCGGGTCGGTTTGGTTTCGACATCGTGTGGTCGGCGATTATTATCGCATCGCTGATTGGCATTACCTGGTACAACCTGGTGGCTTGGCTCGAGCGGAGGCTGACGGGATGGCACGTCTCTTATCGCTAGTTAGGAAGTGGGTCGGCTCGCGCCTGCGGCCTCGAGCGGGAGTTACGGGGGCGGCATGGTTCTTGAAGCGGGTGGGATGGGCAGTAGGCTCGCGCCTGCGGCCTCGAGCGGGAGTTACGGGGGCGGCATGGTTCTTGAAGCGGGTGGGATGGGCAGTCGGCTCGCGCCTGCGGCCTCGAGCGGGAGTTACGGGGGCGGCAGGAAACTTTCAGAAGCACCAAGCTCCTGGCGGATGGTCAAAGCAATTGGCTGCCCGCTGAAGGGGTGGTGGGCTACCAGGAGGTGAGGAAGAGAAACGCTTGACAAGTGGGTTGTAGGTTGCAGTAGGCTACCATCTGAAGTTGTTCTGGCACAAAAAGGAGGCAAGGATGAAGAAGTGGTCGGTCTTGTGGGTACTGGCAGTCTTCGTGTTGGCATCGCTGGCGAGCGCACAACAAAACCTGGTTAAGGTCAACTTGCAGCTTAAGTGGTTCCCGCAAGCACAGTTTGCTGGTTTTTTTGTTGCTAAGGAGCGGGGTTTTTTCCGTGCCCAGGGGCTGGACGTGACCTTGCTGCCCGCTGGCGACCAGTCTCCCATTCAAGTGGTCCAGTCCGGAGCCGCCGACTTTGGCACTACCTGGATTGCCGACCTGCTCACCGCCCGTGAGCGGGGCATCCCGGTTGTACATATTGCCCAGATCTTCCAGCGTTCGGGTTTTACCCTGGTCTCGCTCAAGTCGAGCAACATCAAAAACCTCTGCACCGACATGAAAGGCAAGAGTGTGGGTGTCTGGCCCTCGGGCAACGAGTACCCGGCGGTGGCCCTGTTTCGCAAGTGTGGCCTGACCAGTTCGCTGGACCCTCGAGCGACCAACCCCGATGTAACCGCTGTGAGCTATCCCTTTGACCCGGCGCTGGTTTTTCCCGACAAGGTACAGTTGGTCTCGGCCATGACCTATAACGAGGTCAACCAGATTGCAGGGCTGGGCTACGATGAAACCAAGGTCGATGTGTTCAAGCTGGCAGATGAGGGTATCAACCTGCTGGAGGATCTGATTTTCACCACCGAACGGGTGCTGAATGACCGCAATTTTAAGGGCTCCGGCCTCACAGGGCGCCAGGTGGCTGCCCGTCTGATCCGGGCTTCCATACAGGGGTGGAACTGGGCAGTGGCAAACCAGGCAGAAACGGTGGAGAAGTATGTCCTGCCGGTGTGCGGTAACACCTGCAAGGGCTCTGGCACCCGCGCCGATGCTAAAGATCACCAGACCTGGCAGATGGCCGAAATTGCCAAGCTCTACAATGCCGGCGCGACCACAAAGGGGTGGGCTGGCTTCCTGGTGCCTGCCGACTACCAGGCCTCGGTACGGTTGCTCCGCGAACAGGGCATACTGACAAGAGACCCCCCCGCAGCCACGGTGGACTACGGTCCCTGGGAAGCTGCAATGGGTAAACGTGCACGGGACTATCGCTAGAAACCCAAAGTTTTTGGGGCGGCCTTCTGGTCGCCCCTTTTTTGCCCCGTCTAGACCGCAAGAGTCTGGGCCTTGAAGTCGCTTTGAAGAAATATTATCAGTGTGATTTTTTGCTACCAGGAGGAAAATATGCTAGAGCCAAAACGAACAGTAGCCGAGCTCAAGAAACTGCGCGACCTGACCGCCGACGAGAACGGAGCCTGGCGGGTAGCCTGGACCGACACCTGGCTCAAAGCACGTGATTGGTTCAACCAGAAGCTAAAGGATTTGCCTGTTGAGCAACATTATGATGCGGCTGGCAATAACTGGATCACCCTGAAAGGAGAGAGCGAAAAAGCCCTTTTGATTGGAGGCCACCTGGACTCGGTGCCAGGAGGTGGCTGGCTGGATGGTTGCCTGAACGTTTTGGCCGGTCTGGAGGTCTTGCGCCGAATTGCAAAGGAATTTAAAGGAAACCCCCCCGTCACCGTACGCTTAGTGGACTGGGCAGACGAAGAGGGCGCCCGCTTTGGCCGCAGCTTGCTGGGCTCCTCGGCCTTTGCGGGAACCCACACCATCGAGGCCGACCGGGGTCGCACCGACAAGGACGGCATCCGACTGGAGGACGCACTAAGGCGCTGCGGTGTGGAGATCGACCGTTTTCCCGAGGCCCAGACTGAGCAGAAGAACGCCGCAGCTTACCTCGAGCTGCACATCGAACAAGGTCCGGTGTTGCTGGATAAGGGCCTGCCTCTGGGGGTCGTACTGGGTACCAAGGGTGTGGAGCGCCACGCCATCACCTTCCATGGGCAGGAGGCCCACTCTGGCTCTACGCCCATGAACCGCCGCAGAGATGCGCTGGCTGCAGCGGCCAAGCTGGCTTTGGAAATCCGCCCCATCGCCATGAAACACCCCGATGCGGTTTGCACCATGGGCAGTGTCAAGACTTATCCGGGCATCGTGACGGCGGTGGTGGGGCGCTGTGAGTGTACCCTCGACCAACGCGACCTGGATGCCGAGGTACTGGCCCAGATGTATCGGGAGGCCCGTGAAGCAAGTGAGCGTTTCGCCAGGGAAGAGAACTGTACTGTGGAATGGAGCCGTATCTGGAATATCGAGCCCATTCCCTTCCACCCGCAGCTCATCGAGTTTTGCGATGAAGCCATCCGCGAAGTAGCCGGGGTCTCACACCGCCTGCCCTCGGGGCCGCTGCACGACGCAGCCGAGGTGGCCAGGGCAGGCATCCCCACCGTGATGATGTTCGTGCAGAGCCTGCATGGGATCAGCCACAACAAGATCGAGGACACCAAGGAAGAGCACCTCGAGCTGGCGGTGCAGGCCCTTGATCGGCTGGCCGACAAGACCATGCGCTGGATACTCGAGCAGGGCTAGCGTTTCCAGGAGCCGGGGCTTGAAGCTAAGGGCTAAAGCGGTTGGGCCTGCACTAAAGGTATATCTGTACAGAGGCCAGCCTTCTACCACTATCCGACCTTGCGACTTCGGCCCGAAGCCAGCTGGCCCCGTCAGCACCCTTGATAAGCCCACATCTTTTACTTCTACTCAGAAGGGTCCGAAAAAGGGTATGCGTCCCTTAGCAATAGCCTCGAGTGTTGTAAAGTTATGAGCTTGCCAACCCTGCGGCAAATCCTCGAGCTGCCAGCCTTTTCCGGTGCGGAACTGCTGTCGGGTCAGGCCCGCCTCGAGAGCCAAGTCACCTGGGTTCATGTGGCCGAGGTGCTGGATGTCGCGCGATTGCTCTCAGGGGGGGAGTTACTGCTTTGTACGGGCCTGGAACTTTCACGAACCACCCCCGAAGCCCGGGTGGCCTATGTACATTCGCTGGTTGAAGCGGGCGTAGGTGGACTGGCCCTCGAGCTGGTGCAATGGATGCAGGAAGTGCCGCCTGAGATGCTGCAGACGGCGCGTATGCTTGAATTTCCAATCCTGGCTTTTCGTACCGAGGTACGCTTTGCCGACCTGACCCGTGCAGCTCACGAACGAATCCTGCGGCCAGGGGCCGATAGGGACGAACCCCTTCTGGAATCGCTGCTGGAGGCCCTGGTTGAAACAGGTCGTGACAAGCTTTTTTTACAGCAGATGGCCACGGTTTTGAGCTTGCCCAGCCGTCCCCGCAGTACTTTGCTTGCGACCCTCGAGGCCCTGTTGGCCTCACAGTTCAACATTGCCGAAACAGCCCGACGGCTGGGGGTGCGTCGGCAGAGTATTTATTACCGCCTGGAGCAGCTCAGGGGCATGCTGGGTGATCTGGATAGCCCGGAACGACGACTGGGCTTATGGATTGCCCTGGAATTGCTGAAACGCTGAAGCAGTTAGCCCAGAGCAACAACCTGGGCAAGCTGCCCGACCAGCGCCAGGGCAAGAAAATAGATAATCGAAGAGCCACCGAAAACCTCTACCGCACTCCAGTGGGTGCGGCCCAGCATTTTCTCGCCAATGTAAAGCGTGGGATAGGCGTACAGCACGACAAACGTGGCCAGTCTGCCGCCCATTGAATGTTGGAACTTAATGTTGACGGTCTCGTTGAGAAAATAGCGGTCGTGGTCGCTCAGTTCGTCGTAGTTGCGCCCTCCGAGCTCGACCTCGAGCAGTTTGCGGTGTACCTGGTTCATTGTGCGATGTGCAAGGTAAGCGGCAAAACCCATGGCAAAGGTGAGAATCAGAGGGACGATTAGAGTACTCATTGACCTGGAGTATAGAGCGCGAGGCAATAGCGCCCGGTGATATTCAACCGGGGCGCAGGGACTTACGTAACGCCAGAGCAGACAAAGATTTTTTGGCCAGGATAAAGCGAAGTAGCGTTTGAAGTGCTCCTTGTTCTCGAACGACCGCAATTCTGGCAAAAGCGCATAGGGGCAACTGACCGTGGTCATCCACTTAGCACAGACGATACAGGCTGTCGAGAGGGATGGGGGCATTTTCGCTGTCCAACCGGGCCGGTGCGCTCCAGGATTAAGCTTGCTAGCATGTATCGCGACCTGGTCTCGGAGGGCTGCTGATTTTTTGAAACTGGTAGCAAGGATGTTGAAATGGGCCGGTGGGCAGGCCTCGTGCATGTATCCTGGGAAAGGATGGAGTACAGCCCTCACTCATCTCGTATATAACCTTGCCCAATGGCCTTTAGCCCTTTGTTCACGCTTCTAAGCGACCTTCCTTCTACCCTCTAGCCGTGGTTCGACCTGCGCTCATCGCTTTAGTTGTAATCGGGCTGCTCTCGCTTTTTCTGGTCAGCCGTCCGGTTCCAACCCCCGCCACACCCAACCGTGGGGTCAAACTCGAGAACGTTCGCCTGACCCTCTACCCGGAGCAAGACCCCAGGGCCCGCTGGGAGTTTTCGGCCAGCCTGGTCGAGCAAGATCCGGGTACTAAAGAGGCCAGAGTGACCGGGTTGCAGCGGGGGCAACGCTTCGTTGAAAACCGCCTGGATATGCGGCTTTCGGCGCCCGAAGTAACCATCGACCGGGCCGATAACCTGCGCTTGCCCTACGCCAGGGTGGAAATACTGAAAGGCTGCTATACGGTCAACCTGGGTAAACCTGGCGAGATGCCGGTCACCATTGACCAGCGCGAGGGTTTCCGCGCACCCAGCGTCTTTATTACTGCCCCAAGCCTGGAAGTACAGGGCAAGGACTTCAAAAGCGACTTTGGCATCGAAAACCCAAGCTGGCGTGACCCCATTGAAAAATTCATTTCTGGTGGGGAACAGCCGCCCTGTCCTATCGAAGGTGGACGTTCATGAAACGCATCGGATGGCTTCTTTTTCTACTCTCCCTGGTCGTGCTGGCCCAGAGCAAAGAACAGCGGATTATCACCATTGAGGCGCCTGGAGGACAGCGCTCGGGCAACCTGCGCAACGGTCCCTGGGTCTACGAAGCGGGCAAGCCTGGGGGGGTGATTGGCAAGGTGAAGGACCTCGAGATCAACGCGACCCGCGCGACCCTCGAGGCCCCCCAGGGCAAGACCATGCAGGAGGCCGAGGGTGAACGGGTGGCCTCCTTTGAAGGCGGCGTGACCGTAAAGCGCGACCGCATGACCGCCAGTGGCCCTAAGCTGGTCTACCGGGAGTCCAACGGACGTGGCACCCTCGACGGTAACGCGCGTATGCGGCAAGAACCCCGCGACAAAAATACCGACCCCGTTGAGGTTACGGCCCCACGCATGACCTTCGAGGTGGATACCAATATCTCCACCAGTGAAGGTGGCGTGACCCTCAAGAATGGCCGCCAGGAAGGGCGCTCGGATGGGGTCTACTATGAAGAAGATAAGGGACTGGCGGTCTTTAACGATGCCAAGGAAGTAGTGCTCATCCGCAAGCGTGAGGGCAAGGGTGATCTGGTGATTCGGGCCAGAGAAATCCGCAGCCTGACCGACGAGAAGCGCTTGCTGGCAACGGGCGGCGTCACCTTGGTGGATGGAGATATCACCACAACCGGGGCCAGCCTGGTCTACAACGACAACACCGGCGAGGCCACCATCGTAGCGGGGCGGGTCGGCAACCAGAACGTGCCCGCCCGAAGTGTGAATGCCAAGGAGCGAGCCACCCTTTCAGGTAACTCGCTCTTGCACAATGTCAACCGCTCCCAGGTGCGGGTGCTGGCGCAGGTGCCAAGGCTGCCGGTGAACGATTTCCGCAAGTTGAGTGAGCAATAATAAACCTCATGCGCTGGCCCTGGCTGCTATCGGGACTGTTGCTGCTGGTAGCACTGGCACAGCAAGACCCCGAGCCTTCGTTTCAGACCACGGCCGAGATCGAGCGACGTGGCAAAAAGATTGTGGTGGTCAAGACCGGCCCGGATAATCCACCGGCCATCATCGAGCTACGGGATTTGTATGGAGGTGTGATTACTGCGCTCGACCCCGAAAAGAAAAGTCTCCGCCTGGGCGACCAGGAGTTCACCACCGACAACCTGACCCGTTTCTGGCAGGCCGACAAGGCCGCGCAGTTTAGCGACCTGAAGGTGGGGCAGCAGGTGCGCCTCGAGGCCGCCGAGCAAAACGACGGCTCCCTCAGGGCTTTCGATGTGCGCATTGGGGGCGTGCGAGAAGGCCCCTCCCTTAGCCGTTCGCTTTTTGCCGACCCACCCCCCTTTCGTGTACAGATCACCTTTGGTGAGGATGCAAAGGCTTTTGGTGCCATTGCCCGGGTGGAACAAATCCGTGAAGTTAACGATTTTGTCTTCATGACCGGAGGCACCGCCAGATACATCGAGGAAGAGGATCGCCTTGAGCTCGACCTTAAACCGGGTCCAAAGGCGGTAGAAGTCCAGCAGGGTAAAAGCAAAGCCTGGGGCAGCCGCCTCGACTACGATAACGAAAGCGGGGATGCCCGGGTGGCGGGACCTATTGAACTCGAGCGCTCCGGCGACAAACCCCTTCAGGGCAACGCCCAGCGCATGATCTACAACGTGGACGACGAAATTCTACGGCTTTTTGGTGAAGTCAGGTTGGTGCAAGATGGTCGTACCTCCACCGCCGACAGCGCGGTGGTGCGTGAGAAAGACCGCGTCGCCTATCTATTTGGTTCTAAGGACAAACCGGTGCGCAGCCAGAACAAGGATGGTTTTGTAGAGGGCACCCGCGTGCTGTACAACCTCGACACCAGTGACGTGGTGGTGCTGGAAGGCGTCAAGGGCGAGTTCCAAGATCCATAAGAGCATTCGTCGTCCTGCAGACGATTCTAACTACCCTTCTGATCCATCAGCCCAGTGGGCCAACCCAGCCAGAATGTCATCGTTTAGCAAATCTTGAACTTTCCCTGAGGTTTGCCTGAACCTGAGCGGCTACACTACAGCCATGCTAAAAGCCTTCGGGCTGGGCCTGGTCGTTGGGCTGCTGGCCACGGCACTGGCACAGGATGTACCGCCACTCCAGGGGTTGAGCCAACAAAAACAGGATGAGCGCACGGTTTTGATTCCCTCAGGTCTTCGTGCTGGAGTGGTGTATCGCTTGACGCATTGGCCAGCGCAGCCCTTGAATGGTGGCGGCATCCGAAGTTGGTACATGGCTCAACTCGAGCGAGACCTGTCGCAGCTAGGCCGGGCTCTCAGCGAGCCCAAAATTGAAAAGGCCAACGACGTTTGGACGGGGGTCACGGTAGCAAGTACGGCTTCGGGCAACCTGGCAGTTTTCAGAAGTTATGAAAAAGTTGTGCAAAGCGATGTCTATCTGCCACACGGCTTCACCTGAGCGACATGGTATCTGGAATTACGCGGTGTACCGTACACGCATTAGAATGGGCTTCCAGTCACGTAGGAAGCCCAATGAATAGGATACCACGCCCCATCCGCCG
>FWPV01001374.1_pt1 | contig 68151 bp, 57 predicted proteins | sample 2228371 | NCBI WGS metagenome assembly FWPV01 (sample SAMEA103939776, study PRJEB20133) | metagenome
GAGCGCAGCGAGTTTGCGCGCACCCCGCCTGCTCCGAGCAACGCAGCGTGCCCTGCGCGCAGCGCAGGGACGACGCACCCGGCTCGCCTTTCTTTTGGGTACTTTTCTTTGGCGAAGCAAAGAAAAGTACCTCGCCCGCCGGGGCGAGACCCGGCAATGCCACGTCAGCGACAAGGCCGGCTGAAGGGAATGGGGAAAGGGACAGCGCCCTTACTGCGCCACCCACCCCCCATCCATATTCCACGCCACCCCCCGCACGTTGTTCCCCGCCGGCGAGCAGAAGAACACGGCCAGGGCGCCGAGTTCCTCGGGCGTGGTGAACTGCATGGAGGGCTCCTTCTCGCCCAGCAGCACCTTCTTGGCCTCCTCGTTGGAGATCTTCAGGGCCGCGGCCCGGGCGTCCACCTGCTTCTGCACCAGGGGCGTGAGCACCCAGCCCGGGCAGATGGCATTGCAGGTCACGCCCGTGGTGGCGTTCTCCAGGGCCGTGACCTTGGTCAGGCCCACGATGCCGTGCTTGGAGGCCACGTAGGCCGACTTCTCGACCGAGGCGACCAGGCCGTGGGCAGATGCGATGTTGATGATGCGGCCCCAGTTGGCCTGGCGCATGGCCGGCAAGGCCATGCGCGTGGTGTGAAAGGCGCTGGTCAGGTTGATGGCGATGATGGCGTCCCAGCGCTCGGGCGGGAATTCCTCGATGCGCGCCACGTGCTGGATGCCCGCGTTGTTGACCAGGATGTCCACCCGGTTGCGGCCGAACTGGCCGGCGGCGAAGGCCATCAGGTCCCCGATCTCGGCCGGCTTGCCGAGGTCGGCGCCGTGGTAGGCCACCTGCACGCCCAGCGCGGCGATGGCGGCCTTCGGGCCCTCGACGTCGCCGAAGCCGTTGAGCACGATGTCGGCCCCCTGGCTGGCCAGCGCCTTGGCAATCCCCAGGCCGATGCCGCTGGTGGAGCCGGTGACGAGGGCGGTTTTTCCTTTGAGCATGCTGCTGACTCCGATGAAGTGGATGCGATTGAATTAGGATCGGGTGAGATCCCTGCGTGTGATTATCCGTATTCGTCATGACCGAGCCCACCCTGAATTTCGTCACCTGCCCCGATGCCGCTGGCAGCCACCGCATGGCCTACTGGCAGTGGGGTAACCCGCAGGCCGGCCACGTGGTGGTCTGCGTGCACGGCCTGTCGCGCCAGGGGCGGGATTTCGACGTGCTGGCGCAGGCCCTGTGCGAGCGCGCGGGCGACACCCTGCGCGTGGTCTGCCCCGACGTGGTCGGCCGCGGCCAGAGCGACTGGCTGGCCGACCCCGCTGGCTATCAGGTGCCGGCCTACGTGGCCGACATGCTGGTGCTGCTGCAGCAGCTGCAACCGGCCACCCTGGACTGGGTGGGCACCAGCATGGGCGGGCTCATAGCCCTGGGCCTGGCGGGCACGCCCGAACTGCCGCTGCCCGCGCCGGTGCGCCGGCTCGTGCTCAATGACGTCGGTCCCGTGCTCGAATGGCGGGCGCTGCAGCGCATCGGCGCCTACCTGGGAGCGCCCGTGCGCTTCACGTCGCTGGAACAGGCCGCCGATGCCCTGCGCCTCATCTCGGCCACCTTCGGGCCGCACACGCGCGAGCAGTGGCTCGCGCTGTCGCGCCACATGGTCAGGCCCGCCACCGACGGCGCGGGTGGCCTGCGCCTGCACTACGACCCGGCGATCGCTGTGCCCTTCGCCGCCATCACCGAGGCCTCTTCGGCGCGCGACGAGGCCGTGCTCTGGCAGCTCTACGACGCGATCCGGGCCCGCACTCTGCTGCTGCGCGGCGCCGAATCCGACCTGCTCTCGCATGCCACGGCGCAGGCCATGACGCAGCGCGGACCGCACGCGCGGCTGGTCGAGTTCGCCGGCGTGGGCCACGCGCCGACGCTCGTGGCCCCCGATCAGGTGCAGGTGGTCTGCGACTTCCTGCTCGCCCCGTGAGCGGACCGAGACGATGAAGAGCCAGGCTGCCGAACCGCTGGACACCCCGGCGCATGCCGCGCTGATCGCCGCCACGGCGCACAGCCTGCCCGCGCAGGCCCAGGCCCTGGCGCGCGCGCGCGCCTTTGCCGAGCCGCTGCTGGCCCACGAGGCGCTGGACACGGGCGAGAACACCCTGGCCCATGCGGATGCCGTGGCCGCCATCCTGCGCAGCATCGGCGGCTCCGAGGCCATGCAGGCCGCCTGCTACCTCGTCTACACCTGTGCCCACCTGAACAAGCCACAGGAGTCCATCGCCCAGGCCTTTGGCGACAGCTATGCCGAGCTCGCGGTGGAAACCACCAAGCTGGTCCAGGTGCAGCGCCAGGCCAGCGCGGCCCAGCTCGCGGCCAGCCAGGCCGGCACGGGCGTGCCCATGGCGCAGACCACGGCCATGCAGACCGAGAACGTGCGCAAGATGCTGCTGGCCTTCTCGCGCGACCTGCGCGTGGTGCTGCTGCGGCTTGCCTCACGCCTGCAGACGCTGCGCTGGTTCGCGGCCACCAAGCTGCCGCTGCCGCCGGGGCTGGCGGCCGAGTCGCTGCACGTCTTCGCCCCGCTGGCCAACCGCCTGGGGATCTGGCAGATCAAGTGGGAGATGGAGGACCTTGCGTTCCGCTTCCTGGAGCCCGAGACCTACAAGGAGATCGCACGCCTGCTCGACGAGAAGCGCGTCGAGCGCGAGGCCTATGTCGAGCACCTGCGCGCGAGGCTGGAGGCCGAGCTGCGCGGCCAGGGCATCGCCGCCCAGGTGCAGGGCCGGCCCAAGCACATCTACAGCATCGTCAAGAAGATGCGCGGCAAGTCACTGGACTTCGACCATGTCTACGACGTGCGCGCGCTGCGCATCATCGTGGGCAGCGTGCCCGACTGCTACGCGGCGCTGAGCTGGGTGCACAGCCGGTTCACGCCCGTGACGGAGGAGTTCGACGACTACATCGCGCGGCCTAAGGCCAACGGCTACCAGTCACTGCACACCATCGTGCGCGACGCGCAGGGGCGGGCGATCGAGATCCAGATCCGCACCCAGGCCATGCACGATCACGCCGAGCACGGCGTGGCCGCGCACTGGGCCTACAAGGAGGCCGGCGCCAGGGGCTATGCCGGCGTGGCCGCCGACAGCGCCTACGACGCCAAGATTGCCGTGCTGCGCCAGCTGCTGGCCTGGGAGCGCGACCTCTCGGCGCCGCAGCAGGCCCAGGGCGTGCTCGAGGACCGGATCTACGTGCTCACGCCCGATGCGGCCATCGTCGAGCTGCCCCAGGGCGCCACTCCGGTGGACTTCGCCTACAGCGTGCACACCAACCTGGGCCACCGCTGCCGTGGCGCGCGCGTGGACGGCGCCATGGTGCCGCTGAACACGCCGCTGAAGAACGGGCAGACGGTCGAGATCACGGCGGCCAAGGAGGGCGGCCCCTCGCGCGACTGGCTCAATGCCGAACTCGGCTTCCTGGCCAGCCCGCGCGCGCGCTCCAAGGTGCGCGCCTGGTTCAATGCCCAGGCCACGCACGAGACCATCGCGCGCGGCCGCGAGGCGGTGGAGAAACTGCTGCAGCGCGAAGGCCGCACGGCCGTGAAGCTCGACGACCTCGCGGCCCAGCTCGGCTTCGGGTCGGCCGAGGCGCTGTTCGAGGTGGTCGGCAAGGACGAGCTCTCGCTGCGCAGCATCGAGGCGGTGCTGCGTCCGCCCGAACCCGCCGCGCCGCCGGATGAGCAGGCCCTGCTCAAGAAGTTCAAGGGCGAGAGCGGCACACGCGGCGGAGTGCTGGTGGTGGGGGTCGACTCGCTGCTCACGCAGCTCGCCAAGTGCTGCAAGCCCGCACCGCCGGACGAGATCCGCGGCTTCGTCACGCGCGGCAAGGGCGTGAGCGTGCACCGTGCCGACTGCGTCAACCTGCGCGCGCTCCTGGCGCGCAATGCCGAGCGCGTGATCGAGGTCGAATGGGGCAGCCCCAAGGCCGGCGAGGCGGCGGTCTACCCGGTGGACGTGAGCATCGAGGCCAGCGACCGCCAGGGCCTGCTGCGTGACGTGCTGGAGATCTTCGCCAAGGAAAAGCTCAACGTCACCGGGGCCCAGACCCAGAGCATCAAGGGCGTGGCGTGGATGACGCTGACCGTCGAGGTGGCCGATTCCGGCCGGCTGGGCAAGGTGCTGGGCACGGTGGCCGCGCTGCCCGGGGTGCGCACCGCGCGGCGGCGCTGAGCCGACTTCCGGGGGCTTCGCGCCGCGGGCCGTGCCAGGGCCTGGCCCGCTGACTTGCCTTGTCTGATACCGGGATCAGATCGCCCGGTTCAGGTCCACGTCCAGTCCCGCCTGTTTCAGGGTGCGGGCGAGCAACAGGTGCCACAGACCGGCGTCGTCCAGATGCAATTGCCTCACGCCGTTCCAGGGGAGCGTCTTGGCCGCGTTGCCCGACAACAGGAAGCAGATGCGGGACCGTCCGAGGGTGCCCAGCAGAAAGCCGAGTTCCAGCATCAGTTCGCGCGAGAGCAGCTTGGTGATGGCAGTCGTCGTGTCCAGGGTGTTGGCCGGCAGGGCGACGACGGCGAAATCCAGGTCGCGCAGGCTTTCCGTCCAATCCAGGAATCCGCCGTCGGTGGGTTTGGGGGCCTCGGGCAGGACCGTGGCCTGCAGTCCGAGCTGCCGGATGAACGCCGAGGCCGCATCGCGGGCCTGGACATCGTGGTGGCAAATGACGGCCACGCGCACGTTCGCATCGGATTCGACGCTGGCGCCGCGGCCGCCGGGCGCGACGCGCACGGCTGTGACCGGTGCCGGAGCGGGTGCCGGAGCGGGTGCCGGAGCGGGTGCTGGAGCGGGTGCCGGAGCGGGTGCCGGAGCGGGTGCCGGAGCGGGTGCCGGAGCGGGTGCTGGAGCGGGTGCTGGAGCGGGTGCTGGAGCGGGTGCCGGAGCGGGTGCCGGAGCGGGTGCCGGAGCGGGTGCCGGAGCGGGTGCCGGAGCGGGTGCCGGAGCGGGCGCCGGAGCGGGTGCCGGAGCGGGTGCCGGAGCGGGCGCCGGAGCAGGTGCCGGAGCAGGTGCCGGAGCAGGCGCCGGAGCAGGCGCCGGAGCAGGCGCCGGAGCGGGTGCCGGAGCAGGTGCCGGAGCAGGTGCCGGAGCAGGTGCTGGAGCAGGTGCTGGAGCAGGTGCCGGAGCAGGTGCCGGAGCAGGTGCTGGAGCAGGTGGCTGCTGGGCGCGCTCCGTGAGCAGGACTTTCACGCGCTTCAGGTTGGCAGTCGCCTGCTCCAGACCTTTCCTGACCGCATGCTGCAGTTCTTCCGTGGAATAGCGTCCACCCAAGTCCTTGGGCAGTGCCGCATCGAAGGCGTCGATCGCGAATTTCCGGTATTCCGGCGAGTCGTCTCCGAAGAGCTCGGCCAGCGCAGCATTGATGCTCTTTTTCAGGCCTTCGAGTTTCGGGTCCCAGCGATCCTTGATGCGGGAGACGTCGACCGCGCGCAGGTCCTTGAGGCGCCGGTCGATCATGTCCTGGGCACTGTCCATGGCGGTCCTTTCTTCGTTGTCGGATGGGCGCGGACGGGGCGATGGGGTGGAAACGCGGGAACGCCTAACGTCGCTTGGTGCCGCCCAGGAGACTTCCCAGCACCCCCCGGATGATCTGCCGCCCGACCTCGCGCCCGATGGAGCTCGCTGCGCTCTTGATCAGCTGCTCACCGGCGCTGGCGCGCGTGCGTTTCGCCCCGCCGCCGATCAGCCCGCCCAGGCTGTCGAGCAGGCCGCCACCGCCGGCCGCAGCCGCCTGTTTCTCCTCGGCTGCGGCCTGGGCCTCGGCCAGCCTGGCCTGGGCCTGCTGGCTCAGCCGCTCGTAGGCCGATTCGCGGTCCAGCAGCTTCTCGTAGACCCCGGCCACCACAGAGTTGGCCAGCAGGGCACGACGCTGTTCGGGCGTGATGGGGCCGAGCTGGCTGCCCGGGGGCAGCACGTAGACGCGCTCGGTCACGGCCGGGCGGCCCTTTTCGTCGAGGAAGCTGACCAGGGCCTCGCCCACGCCGAGTTCGGTGATGGCCGCGGCGATGTCCAGCTTCGGGTTGGGACGCATGGTCTCGGCGGCCGACTTCACGGCCTTCTGGTCGCGCGGGGTGAAGGCGCGCAGCGCGTGCTGCACGCGGTTGCCGAGCTGACCCAGCACCGTGTCCGGGATGTCCAGCGGGTTCTGCGTCACGAAATACACGCCCACGCCCTTGGAGCGCACCAGCCTCACCACGAGCTCGATGCGCTCGAGCAGCGCCTTGGGCGCGTCGTTGAAGAGCAGGTGGGCCTCGTCGAAGAAGAAGACCAGCTTGGGCTGCTCCAGGTCGCCCACCTCGGGCAGCTGCTCGAAGAGTTCGGACAGCAGCCACAGCAGGAAGGTGGCGTACAGGCGCGGCGAGTTCATCAGCCGGTCGGCCGCGAGCACGTTGACCACGCCATGGCCCCGGGCATCCGTCTGCATGAAGTCGGCGATGTTGAGCATGGGCTCGCCGAAGAAGCGGTCGCCGCCCTGGGCCTCGATCTGCAGCAGGCCGCGCTGGATGGCGCCGATGCTGGCCGCGCTGATGTTGCCGTAGCTGGTGGTGAACTGCGAGGCGTTATCCCCGACGAACTGGCACATGGCGCGCAGGTCCTTGAGGTCCAGCAGCATCAGGCCCTGGTCGTCGGCAATCCGGAAGACCAGCTGCAGCACGCCCTCCTGGGTCTCGTTGAGGTTGAGCATGCGGCCCAGCAGCAGGGGGCCGAGGTCGCTGATGGTGGCGCGCACGGGATGGCCCTGCTCGCCGTAGACGTCCCACAGCGTGGCGGGGCAGGCCTGGGGCTCGGGCAGGGGCAGACCTCGGTCCTGCAGCACCCTGGCCAGCTTGTCGCCGATCTTGCCGGCCTGGGAGATGCCTGTCAGGTCGCCCTTGACGTCGGCCATGAAGACCGGCACGCCGATGCGCGAGAAGCCCTCGGCCAGGGTCTGCAGCGTCACGGTCTTGCCGGTGCCGGTAGCGCCTGTGATCAGGCCGTGGCGGTTGGCCTTGTCGGGGCGCAGGAAGCATTGCACGTCACCGTGCCGCGCGATCAGGATCGGTTCTGCCATGGGAATTCCGAAAAGTACAATCTCGATCTTTATAGCCTAACCAAATTCCAAGGACTTTCCCATGGCTGGACACAGTAAATGGGCCAATATTCAGCACCGCAAGGGCCGCCAGGACGAGAAGCGCGGCAAGATCTGGACCCGCATCATCCGTGAGATCACGGTGGCCGCGCGTGCCGGCGGCCCGGATCCCGCTGCCAACCCGCGCCTGCGCCTGGCCATCGACAAGGCCAAGGCCGCCAACATGCCGGCCGACCGCGTCAAGTACAACATCGACAAGGCGGCGGGCAACCTCGAAGGCGTGAACTACGAGGAAATCCGCTACGAGGGCTACGGCATCGGTGGCGCTGCCATCATCGTCGACACCATGACCGACAACCGCGTGCGCACCGTGGCCGAGGTGCGCCACGCCTTCTCCAAGCACGGCGGCAACATGGGCACCGAAGGCTCGGTGGCCTTCCAGTTCAAGCACTGCGGCCAGCTGATCTTCGCCCCCGGCACGAGCGAGGACAAGGTCATGGAAGTCGCGCTCGAAGCCGGCGCCGAGGACGTGGTCAGCGACGACGATGGCGCCATCGAAGTCCTGACCAGCCCGGCCGACTTCGAGGCCGTGAAGAACGCGCTCGAGGCGGCCGGCCTGAAGGCCGAGGTGGCCGGCGTGACCATGCGTCCCGAGAACACGATCGAACTCGGCGGCGACGACGCTGCGAAGATGCAGAAGCTGCTGGACGTGCTGGAAGACCTGGACGACGTGCAGGACGTGTATCACAACGCGGCACTCTGAGGTGCCGTTCGGGCTGAGCCTGTCGAGGCCCTTAACACGCCGCACACCCTTCGACAAACTCAGGGTGCACGGCAACCGGATTCCGGGCGAACGGATGGACATATGAAAGTATTGGTTATTGGTGGTGGCGGCCGGGAACACGCGCTGGCCTGGAAGCTGGCCCAGTCCCCCAAGGTGCAGCTGGTCTATGTGGCGCCGGGCAACGGCGGCACGGCGCGTGACAAGCGCCTGGTCAACGTGCCCATCACCGACGTGCAGGCGCTGCGCGCCTGGGCCCAGCAGGAGAAGATAGGCCTGACCGTGGTCGGCCCCGAGGCGCCGCTGGCCGCCGGCGTGGTCGACGAGTTCCGGGCTCATGGCCTGCGTATCTTCGGCCCCACCAAGGCGGCGGCGCAGCTGGAAAGCTCCAAGGCCTTCTCCAAGGCCTTCATGAAGCGCCATGGCATTCCCACGGCCGAATACGACACCTTCTCCGATGCCGCCGCGGCGCACGCCTATGTGGACCGCATGGGCGCACCCATCGTGGTCAAGGCCGACGGCCTGGCCGCCGGCAAGGGCGTGGTCGTAGCCATGACGCTGGCCGAGGCGCATGAGGCCATCGACTTCATGCTGCTCGACAACAAGCTGGGCGTGACGCACAACGAGGGTGGCGCGCGCGTGGTCATCGAGCAGTTCCTGGCCGGCGAGGAGGCCAGCTTCATCGTGCTGTGCGACGGCAGGAACGTCACCGCGCTGGCCACCAGCCAGGACCACAAGCGCCTGCTCGACGCCGACCAGGGCCCCAACACCGGCGGCATGGGCGCCTACTCGCCCGCGCCCGTGGTGACGCCCGAGGTCCATGCCCGCGCCATGCGCGAGATCATCCTGCCCACCATCAAGGGCATGGAAAAGGACGGCATCCCCTACACCGGCTTCCTCTATGCCGGCCTGATGATCGACACCACGGGCGCGCCAAAGACCCTGGAATTCAACTGCCGCATGGGCGACCCCGAGACCCAGCCCATCATGATGCGCCTCAAGAGCGACCTGGTGGACGTGATGCTGGCCGCCACCGACGGCCGGCTCGACCAGGTGGCGCTGGAGTGGGACCGTCGCATCGCGCTGGGCGTGGTGATGGCCGCGCATGGCTATCCCATGAATCCGCGCAAGGGCGATGTCATCACCGGCCTGCCGGTGGACTCGGAGGAGGGGGTGGTCTTCCACGCCGGCACCGCGCTGAAGGACGGGCAGGTACAGGTGACCGGCGGCCGCGTGCTGTGCGTCACGGCGCTGGGCGACACCACCCGGCAGGCGCAGCAGCGTGCCTACGAGCTGCTGCAGGGCATCCACTTCGACGGCATGCAGTACCGCCGCGACATCGGCTACCGCGCCATCAAGGGCTGATGGCCAGCAGCGATTTCCCCCGCCCCTACCCGGTGCAGTTCGCCGGCAGCCGCCTTGCCCGCTGGCTGCTGCGTCGCATGGGCTGGCGCGTGCATTTCGAGGGCCTGCCCGGCTTGCAGGGGGTGCTGGCCGTCTATCCGCACACCAGCAACTGGGACTTCGTGAACCTGCTGGTCGTCAAATGGGCGGTCGGGATTCCCGTGCGTTTCTGGGGCAAGGACAGCCTGTTCCGTATTCCCGTTTTCGGGCGCTGGCTGCGCTACCTGGGTGGCGTGCCGGTCGAGCGGACCTCCTCGCGCGGCGTGGTTGCAGGTACCGTGGCGCAACTGGAGCAGGCGCGCGCGCGTGGCGAGTATTTCTGGCTCGCCGTGGCCCCCGAGGGCACGCGCAAGCACATTCCCGGCTGGCGCAGCGGTTTTTATCGCACGGCCGTGCAGGCCGGTGTGCCCCTGGGGCTGGTGAAGGTCAACTACCGCGACCGCGAGGTGACGGTGCAGGACTTCCTCCGCCTGAGCGGCGACGAGTCCGCCGATTTCGCGCGCATGGCCGCCAGTCTCGAGGGGGCCGTCGGCTGCCGGCCCGGCAATGCCGCCCCCATCCGGCTGCTCGACGCCTCTGTGCCGCGCAACGAAACCATCGTGAAATGACCATGAGCAACACCAGCCACAACGTGAACACCGTGCGCGAATACCTGCAGAACCTGCAGCTGCGTATCACCGACGCCATTGCCGGGATCGACGGCAGCGCTTTCCTCGCCGACGCCTGGCACAAGGAGCCGGGCGAGACGCTGCAGGGCAACGGCCTGACGAAGATCCTGGAGAACGGACCCGTGTTCGAGCGTGCCGGCTGCGGCTTCTCGCACGTGCAGGGGCCCAGGCTGCCGCCTTCGGCCACCCAGCACCGGCCGGAGCTGGCCGGCGCGCCCTTCGAGGCCATGGGTGTCTCGCTGGTCTTCCATCCGCGCAACCCCTATGTGCCCACTGTGCACATGAACGTGCGCATGATCACGGCGCGCGCCGCCAACGGTCAGGAGGCCAGCTGGTTCGGCGGCGGCATGGACCTCACGCCCTACTACGGCTTCGAGGAGGACGCGGTGCACTTCCACACCGTCTGCCGCGACGCCCTCCAGCCCTTTGGCGACGACAAGTACCCGCGCTTCAAGGCCTGGTGCGACGAGTACTTCTTCCTCAGGCACCGCAACGAGCAGCGCGGCGTGGGCGGCGTCTTCTTCGACGATTTCTCCGAGCTCGGCTTCGACGGCAGCTTTGCCATGCTGCGCGCCGTGGGCGACGCCTTCCTGCCGGCCTACCTGCCCATCGTCGAGCGGCGGCAGCACCTCGCGCACGGCGAGCGTGAGCGCGCCTTCCAGCTCTACCGGCGCGGCCGCTACGTCGAGTTCAACCTCGTATTCGACCGTGGCACCCACTTCGGCCTGCAGTCGGGCGGGCGCACCGAGTCCATCCTCTTGTCCATGCCGCCGCTGGTGAGCTGGGCCTACCAGCAGCGGCCCGAACCGGGCTCGCCCGAGGAGGCCCTGTACACGAAGTTTCTCCCCCGGCGAGACTGGGTCTGACAGTGCCGATCCGCAAACTCGGTATGTTCGGCGGCGCTTTCGACCCGCCGCACCTCGCGCACCGTGCCCTGGCCGAGGTCGCGCTGGCGCAGCTTGAACTCGACGAACTGCACGTGCTGCCCACGGGCCAGGCCTGGCACAAGACGCGCCAGCTCAGCGACGCCGGGCACCGCCTGGCCATGGCCCGGCTGACCTTCGGCGAACTGCCGCGGCTGGTGATCGACGACCGCGAGATCCGCCGCGCCGGCCCGTCCTACACCCTGGACACGCTGCGCGAGCTGCACGCAGAACATCCCGGGGCCGAACTCTTCCTCGTCATGGGCAAGGACCAGGCCGATGTGCTGCCGACCTGGCGCGACTGGCAGGAGATCGTCCGTCTTGCTATAATTTGTGTAGCTGATCGCGATGTGTTGACCGGGCAGGAAACCCGATTCATCCCCCCGCCGGAAATGGCGTCGCGCTTTCGCAAGCTGCACATGCCGGCCATGGACATCAGCGCCACCGGCATCCGCGCCCGGGTGGCCAGCCAGCAGGGCATCGCGCCTCTGGTCAGTCCCGCCGTTGCGCGCTATATTGAACAAAATCATCTCTATCAAAGCACCTGATGACCACTGAAACCGCCGCCAAGAAAGACATCCAGAAACTCCAGCGGGCCATCGTCGATGGCCTGGAGGACGTGAAGGCCCAGGACATCCAGGTGTTCAATACCGAGACCCTCTCGCCGCTGTTCGAGCGTGTGGTCGTGGCCTCCGGCACCTCCAACCGCCAGACCAAGGCCCTTGCGGCCAGCGTGCGCGACGCCGTGCGCGACGCGGGTTTCGCCAAGCCGCGCATGGAGGGCGAGGAGAACGGCGAGTGGATCATCGTCGATTGCGGCCAGGCCGTGGTGCACATCATGCAGCCGGCCATCCGCCAGTACTACCACCTCGAAGACCTGTGGGGCGAAAAGCCGGTGCGCCTGAAGTTCGGTGCCGACAAGCCGGTGGCCAAGGCCGCGCCGAAGAAGGTCGAGGAGCAGGCCAGGCCCGCGAGCCTGAGGCGCTCCAGCGCGGCCAAGCAAGGTTCGGCCGAGGCCTTCCCGTCCAGGGCGCAGCTCGCCAAGGCCGCGGCCAAATCCGCAGGCAAGGCCCCGGGGAAGAAGACGGCTGCGGGCAAGACAGCCGCAAAGAAGGCACCGGCCAAGGCGGCGCCCAAGGTCGTGAAGGTCAACGTGCCCAAGCCGGCGGCGAAGAAGGCTGCCGCCAAGAAGACCGCGGCCAAACCGGCACCCAAAAAGGCGCCGGCGAAGAAAACCACGGCCCGCAAGGCCTGACGTCCGGGCCCGGAGTCCCCCATGAGGCTGCTCATCGTGGCCGTCGGTCAGCGCGTGCCGGACTGGGCCCAGACGGCCTGGGACGACTATGCCAAGCGTTTTCCGCCCGAGTTGCGGGTCGAGCTCAAGGCCGTCAAGACCGAGCCGCGCGGCTCGCGCACGCTGGAGCAGCTCATGGCGGCCGAGCGCAGACGCATCGAGGAAGCCATCCCGAAAGGCGCGCGCATCGTTGCGCTCGACGAACGCGGAACGGCCCTCAGCACGCTGGCCCTGGCGGCCAAGCTCAAGGACTGGCAGCTCGGCGGCACGGACGTGGCCCTCGTGATCGGTGGCCCGGACGGGCTGGAGCCGGCCTTCCGCCAGGCCGCGCACGAGCGCATCCGCCTGTCCGACCTGACGCTGCCGCATGCCATGGTGCGGGTGCTGCTCGTCGAGCAGCTCTACCGCGCCTGGTCCGTCAACGCCAACCATCCCTACCACCGGGAATAACGTCATGGCGCCGGCGGCGCTCCAAGTCTTCCATGCCTGATTTCATCTATCTCGCCTCCCAGAGCCCGCGCCGGCGCCAGCTGCTTGAACAGCTCGGCGTCAAATACGAACTGCTGCTGCCCGACGCCGACGAGGACGCCGAAGGCCTGGAGGCCGTGCTGCCGCGCGAGGCCCCGGCCGCCTACGTGCAGCGCGTCACCCGACTCAAGCTCGACGCGGCGCTGGCGCGCCTGAAACGCCGCGGTCTGCCGGCTGCACCCGTGCTGTGTTCGGACACCACCGTGGCCCTGGGCCGTACGATCTACGGCAAGCCGCTCGATGCGGCCGATGCGCGCCGCATGCTGGGCGAACTCGCCGGGCGCAGCCACCGGGTGCTGACGGCCGTCGCCCTGGGCACGCCGCGCCGCCGCCTGCAGGCCCTGAGCGCCTCGCGCGTCACCTTCGCCCCCATGAGCAGGCCGCAGATCGTCGCGTATGTCGAGGGCGGCGAGCCCATGGGCAAGGCCGGCGCCTATGCGGTGCAGGGCAGGGCGGCGGCGTACATTACGCATATCTCCGGGAGCTATTCGGGCATCATGGGCCTGCCCATGCACGAGACGGCCGAACTGCTGCGGGCTTACGGATTCAGGATTTAGAAGAACAGCTCATGCAGGAAGATATTCTCGTCAACTGGTCGCCGCAGGAGACCCGCGTGGCGGTGGTGGAGAACGCCGCCGTGCAGGAGCTGCACGTGGAGCGCGCCAGCGAGCGCGGTCTCGTGGGCAACATCTACCTGGGCAAGGTCTCGCGCGTGCTCCCCGGCATGCAGTCGGCCTTCATCGACATCGGGCTGGAGCGCGCCGCCTTCCTGCACGTGGCCGACGTCTGGCACCCGCCGCTCGAAGGCGAATCCCTCAGCGCCTCGCGCGCGGCCCAGCCGCAGGTGCCCATCGAGCGCCAGGTGTTCGAGGGCCAGGCGCTGATGGTGCAGGTCATCAAGGACCCGATCGGCACCAAGGGTGCACGCCTGTCCACGCAGATCAGCATCGCCGGGCGCCTGCTGGTGTTCCTGCCGCAGGACGACCACATCGGCGTCTCGCAGAAGATCCCGCCGGCGCAGCGCGACGAACTGCGCAGCCGTCTGCAGCAGCTCGTGGGCGAGCAGGGCGGGGGCTTCATCCTGCGCACCAACGGCGAGGACGCCAGCGATGCCGAGCTCGGCGACGACATCGCCTACCTGCGCAAGACCTGGGCCCGCATCAAGGAGGCCTCGCTGCGCCTGCCTCCGAAATCCCTGCTGCATCAGGACCTGAACCTGCTGCAGCGCGTGCTGCGCGACCTGGTCAGCGAGCGTACGGCCACGATCAAGGTCGACTCGCGCGAGCAGTTCGAGGCCCTGAAGGCCTTCGGCATGGAGTTCATGCCGGCGGCGGCCGCCAGGCTGCAGCACTACAAGGGCGAGCGCCCGATCTTCGACCTCTTCGGCATCGACGAGGAGATTGCCAAGGCCCTGGGCCGGCGCGTCGAACTCAAGTCCGGCGGCTACCTGATCGTGGACCAGACCGAGGCGCTGACCACCATCGACGTCAATACCGGCGGTTTCGTCGGCGCGCGCAACTTCGACGACACCATCTTCAAGACCAACCTGGAGGCGGCCGGCGCGATTGCACGCCAGCTGCGCCTGCGCAACCTGGGCGGCATCATCATTGCCGACTTCATCGACATGACGCGCGAGGACCACCGGGAAGCCGTGCTCGCCGAGTTCCGCAAGCAGCTTGCGCGCGACCGCGTCAAGACCATGGTGGGCGGCTTTTCGCAGCTCGGCCTGCTGGAGCTCACGCGCAAGCGCACACGGGAGTCCCTGGCCCACATGCTGTGCGAACCCTGCCCGAGCTGCGCGGGCAAGGGCATCGTCAAGACCGCGCGCAGCGTGGCCTATGACATCCTGCGCGAGATCCTGCGCGAGGCGCGCCAGTTCAACCCGCGAGAATTCCGCGTGGTGGCCGCGCCGCAGGTCATCGAGCTGCTGCTCGACGAGGAAAGCCAGCACCTGGCCGGCCTGTCCGACTTCATCGGCAAGCCCATCTCGCTGCAGAGTGAGGCCTCGATGTGGCAGGAACAGTACGACATCGTCCTGCTGTGAGGCAGGCCGGTCCCGCCATGCGCATCGCCGTCATCAACCGCATCTTCTCCCGCACGGCCGGCGGCGCCGAGAGCTATTCGGTCGCCCTTGTCGAGCAGCTCGCGGCGCGGCACGAGATCCATGTGTTTGCCCAGGAGAGCAGCCTGCCCGTGCCCGGCGTGACCTACCACCGCGTGGCCTGCCTGGGCCGCAAGCCGCGCTGGCTCAACCAGTTGCTGTTTGCCGTCGCCACCTGGTGGGGCACGCGCAAGGGCTACGACGTCGTGCACTCGCACGAGAACACCTGGTGCGGCCAGGTGCAGACCATCCACGTGCGCTCGGTCCGGCACAACCTGCTGCAGGGCCGTCACGGCTTGCGCCGCGTGCTGCGCTGGCTCAAGATCGGCCTGAGCCCGCGCCTGCTCACCTACGTCTGGCTCGAGGGTGCGCGTTTCCGCCCGTCGCCGCAGCGCCGCATCGTGGCGGCCTCGGCCATGCTGCGGCAGGAATGCGAACAGGCCTACCCGGCCAGCCGCGGCAGCATCTCGGTCATCACGCCTGGCACCCGGCTGCCGCAGGACAGCCTGACGCGGCGCGCCGCCCGCCTGCAGCTGGAGCTGCCGGCCGAGGCGCCGCTGCTGCTTTTCGTGGCCAACGACTACCGGCGCAAGGGACTGGACGCGCTGCTGCAGGCCCTGGCCCAGCTGCCGCCCGAGATCCGCCTGGCCGTGGCCGGCAAGCCGGACCAGGAAGCGCGCTACCGCCAGCTCGCCCGTGAACTCGGCGTGGCGCTGCGGGTGCATTTCCTGGGTTCGCAGGAAGACCTGGGGCCGCTGTACCGCGCCGCCGACGTACTGGTCCATCCCACCCTTGAGGACAGCTTTGCCATGGTGGTGCTCGAAGCCATGGCCCATGGCCTGCCGGTGGTGGTCAGCGGCCCGGCGCATTGCGGCATCTCGCGCGAGCTGCAGGACGGCCGCCAGGCCCTGCTGCTGCACGACCCGCGTGACGCCGCCGCCCTGGCCCGGCTGCTGCGCGCCGTGCTCGACGACGCAGTGCTCGCAGACCAGCTGCGCCAGCACGGCCTGGCCTACGCGCAGGCCCATAGCTGGGAGAGGGCCGCGCTAGAATACGAGGCGCTTTACCGGCAGCTCCTCCCCCCGCATCCCCTATGACCGACACCCCCCGGCAACGCTGGCTCATCCTGTCGCACGCCTTCAACATGGACGGTCGTGCGGCCAGTCACACCATCACCGACAAGCTGCCGCACCTGCGTGCGGCCGGCATCGAACTCGTGGTGCTCAGCGGCGTTTCGGGCGAGAAGGACAAGGAACTCGAGCACTACCAGCTCTGGCCCGCCGGCCCCGCCGGCCTGCGCTTCGACCTGCGCCACGTGCTGCGCAAGCGCTTCGGCAAGGGCGTGGTCTACCGCGTGCTCATGCTGCTGGCCTCGCTCGTGCTGGTCCCGGCCATGGTGGTCGAGAAGCTGCTGCGCCCGCTCGAGAGTTCCTGGTCCTGGTGGCTTACCGCCTACCTCAAGGGCCGGGCGCTGGCCCGCCAGCAGCCCTTTGACCTTATCTACTCCACCGGGGGCGCCTACGCCGCCCACGTGGCCGGCCGCGCACTCAAGTTCGCCACGGGCACGCCCTGGCTGGCCGAGGTGCACGACCCGCTGGTCGTTCCGGGCACCACGCCGCGCACCCCGCACCAGAAGAAGCAGGCGGACATCGAGCGCCAGATCTGCACCGATGCTGACATCGCCATCTGGTTTACCGACCAGGCCCTGGCCAGTGCGCGCGCGCGCCATCCGCAGCTGGGCGACAAGGGCAAGATGATGCTGCCCGGCATCGACAGGCCTTTCGACACCTTGCCGCCCTACAAGCCGGGTGCGAAGTTCGTGGTTGGCCATTTCGGCTCGCTGTCGGCTACGCGCAGCATGGTGCCTTTCATCAAGGCCCTGGAGCTGCTCAAGACCCGCCGCCCTGAGCTGCTGGTGCAGACCGAGCTGCACATCTATGGCGGCGCCATCGATGCACCTGCCGCCGAGTTGCTGCAGCACTCGCCGGTGAGCGCGCAGGTGCGCCAGTTCGGCCGCATCGAAGCCGATCCGGCCTCCGGCCTGTCCGGCCGCGAGCAGATCCTGCATCGCATGCGTGGTGTGGACGTGCTGCTGCTGCTGCACGGCGAGGACCCGCTGTGCGAGGAGTACATCCCCTCCAAGCTCTACGAATACCTCTGGATGCAGCGCCCCATCCTGGCCATCGTGCACCGCAACCCGCAGATGGCGGCCATGATCCGGGGGGAAGGGCATGTGACGGTGGAGACCGGCCGCGTGCCCGGCGACAGCGCACCCGCCGCCGTGGCGCAGCCACTGGCCGCCGAGCTGGAGCGCCTGTACGAGCGCTGGCGCAGCCCGGGCCTGCCCGACAGCGGGCGGCAGAGCCCGTACACCACCCAGGCCGCCGTCCGGCAGCTCGTCGGCTGGGCCGCACAGGTGGGCAGGCCAGGGCCCTGAGTCGCCCGCGCCATAGCCGCCCGGTGCTCTGAGCTGAATCACGGAAACCCGACCATGACCCAACCCAAAGTCGCCCTCATCACCGGCATCACCGGCCAGGACGGTTCCTACCTGGCCGAGTTCCTGCTCGAGAAGGGCTACATCGTGCACGGCATCAAGCGCCGCGCCAGCCTGTTCAACACCGCCCGGGTCGATCACCTGTACCAGGACCCGCACATCGACCATCGCAACTTCGTGCTGCACTACGGTGACCTCACCGACACCAGCAACCTGGTGCGCATCGTGCAGCAGGTCCAGCCCGACGAGGTCTACAACCTGGGTGCCCAGAGCCACGTGGCCGTGAGCTTCGAGAGCCCCGAATACACCGCCGACGTGGACGCCATCGGCACCCTGCGCCTGCTGGAGGCCATCCGCATCCTGGGGCTGGAGAAGAAGACCCGCTTCTACCAGGCCTCTACCAGTGAACTCTACGGCCTGGTGCAGGAAATCCCCCAGAAGGAGACCACCCCCTTCTACCCGCGCAGCCCCTACGGCGTGGCCAAGCTCTACGCCTACTGGATCACCGTCAACTACCGCGAAGCCTACGGCCTGTACGCCTGCAACGGCATCCTCTTCAACCACGAAAGCCCGCGCCGCGGCGAGACCTTCGTCACCCGCAAAATCACCCGCGGCCTGTGCAACATCGCCCAGGGCCTGGACCGGTGCCTCTACATGGGCAATATGGACGCCCTGCGCGACTGGGGCCACGCCAAGGACTACGTGCGCATGCAGTGGATGATGCTGCAGCAGGAGCAGCCGAAGGACTATGTGATTGCCACCGGCGTGCAGTACAGCGTGCGCCAGTTCATCGAGAAATCCGCCGCCCAGCTCGGCATCACCCTGCGCTTCGAAGGGCAGGGCGTGAACGAGGTGGCCGTGGTCGCGGCCATCGCCGGCGACAAGGCCCCCGCGCTCAAGGTGGGCGACGTCATCGTGCGCGTCGACCCGCACTACTTCCGTCCGGCCGAGGTGGAGACCCTGCTGGGCGACCCCAGCCTCGCGAAAAAGGAGCTGGGCTGGATCCCCGAGATCACGCTGGACGAGATGGTGCAGGAAATGGTGGCGTACGATCTTGAGCAGGCGCGCCAGCACGCCCTGCTCAAGCACCATGGCTACGCCGTTCAGGTGAGCAAGGAAAAATGAGCATGGCCGCGCCAAAAATCTATGTCGCCGGCCACCGCGGCATGGTGGGCAGCGCCATCGTGCGCACGCTGCTGGCCCAGGGCGTGTCGCAAAGCCGGATCATCACCCGCACCCATGCCGAGCTGGACCTGACCGACCAGCGCGCCGTGCAGGACTTCTTCGCAACTGAGAAACCCGACCAGGTTTACCTGGCCGCCGCCCGGGTGGGCGGCATCCACGCCAACAACACCTACCCGGCCGAGTTCATCTACCAGAACCTCATGCTACAGGCCAACGTCATCCATGCAGCGCATGTGCACGGCGTACAGCAGCTGCTGTTCCTGGGCTCCAGCTGCATCTACCCGCGCCTGGCCCCGCAGCCCATGCGTGAAGACGCCCTGCTGACCGGCACCCTGGAGCCCACCAACGAGCCCTATGCCGTGGCCAAGATCGCCGGCATCAAGCTGTGCGAGAGCTACAACCGCCAGTACGGGCGCGACTACCGCAGCGTCATGCCCACCAACCTCTACGGCCCGGGTGACAACTACCACCCCGAGAACAGCCACGTCATCCCCGCGCTGCTGCGCCGCTTCCATGAGGCCAAGGTGGCCAACGCGCCCGAAGTGGCCATCTGGGGCACCGGCACGCCGCGGCGCGAGTTTTTGTACGTCGACGACATGGCCGCGGCCAGCGTCTTCGTGATGAACCTGGCGCCCGATGCATACCGCGCTCAGGTGCAGCCCCAGCTCAGCCACATCAACGTGGGCTACGGTTCGGACGTCACCATCGCGGAACTGGCGCAGACCGTGGCCCGCGTGGTGGGCTACGAGGGGCGGATCACCTTCGATACCAGCAAGCCCGACGGCGCGCCGCGCAAGCTCATGGACTCCGGGCGGCTCAACGCCATGGGGTGGAAGGCCCGTATGGAACTAGATGAGGGATTGAGCATCTCGTATCAGGACATGCAGGATCACATCGCGGGCGGAGACCGCTAACAAGCAAGCGAGTTTTCGGTGATTCCTGCGATGCTGTAGGTGTTGAACGCATCACGCGAATTGTGACCCGGTAAACAAGAGAGTACGGACGACTGTCGTGAGTCTTGAATAGTTACTCCATCGGACGAAACCCAATCGTGCGCGCAGACCAGCAACGGAAAACAGCGGGTAGCTTTTTGATGCAGGGCTGGCTTTGGAGTCGTAGCTTCTATACCAATGACTGAGATGAAAAAATTTCTTTCATACGCAAGGCAGAGAGTCTTCAGTAGTCCTTTTGTGGGTGCTGGCGCTCTAGGTGCTGTCTATCTGGCAGTTCTGCCAATGGCTGGCACCATCGCGTTGAGAAATATCGCTTTATTCGGAACGTTGCTGATCTTGCTGGCCAGCTTGCCCAAGATTCATAAAGACATCCAATTAGGTTGGGTAGTCTATGCATGGGCCGCCTATTTGCTGATATTTCCATGGATCGCGAGCGATCCGGTTGCGTGGCAGAGTCTTGTTGGGCAATGGGGCCGAAGCTTGCTTGCGATTTTCGCCGGTGCAGGACTTGCGGTTTTGTTTCATCAGAGAAGGTGGGGCTCCGTATTTTTTCTGGGCGTTATCAGCTCCATTCCAATTCTGGTTCATTTGATGTTGTTCACATGGAGAGGGTTGGAGACCGGGACGATTCCATGGGGCTATTGGGGTCGGGAGAGGCATCACGCAGACTTGGGATATGCCGCAGGCCATGCCGTCATCCTGCTTTCTGTTTCTCTGTTTCGAGGGAGCACGCAGCAGCGATTGGTCGCGATACTTCTCATCTTCGCCGCATTGTTGAGTACTGCGTTTGCGCGATCACGCGCCGGTTTTTCATTTGCCGTGTTTGGTGTCGCTCTGGTTTTTCTGCTGTATTGCTTGGTGGAGTGGAAGCAAAATGGGAAAAAGATCCTCAGCGCTTTCCTAGTGCTGTTTTTTCTGTTCGGTGGTATTTTCGCGCTGGCTACCAAGAATGATTCTCGGTGGGATCGGATGCTGGATCGACTGAACGCGGGCTTGCTTGGCGATTCGCTTCAAATCGCATGCGAGGGGACGGCTGCTATTGAGCCACTGATCCGTACGCTTCATCGGGAAACGGATTACGCCAATCAGCTGATCGAAGGAATCCGTCACGGGGATGGTTCGCGCACCGTCGTTTTGCGTGCTGGAATCCGGCTCTCTGCCGATCATCCATGGGGCAGCGATGGGTCGCGACAGGCGTTTCGTAAGCTGCTTGCGCAGGAGTGTCCTGATCCCAAGTTAATTACGTCCCATGCACACAATGCGTGGATCGACACAGCTTTGGCCTTGGGTTGGGGCGGTGCTTTACTGTACCTGATGCTCCTGCTTATGTTTCTGCGCTTGGGCTTCCTGCACCTTAAGAGCCAGTCCCCAAATAGTGAATGGGCAGTTGTCCTGGTTGCTGTCTCAATGTTTTGGATGATCCGGGGACTGACTGATTCGGTTTTCCGTGACCACATGCTGGAGATGCAAGGCTTTTTTCTTGCCTTCGCGGCGGTCAGTTTGAGACGCGTGGCAAGTTGAATCCCCCCAGGCTTCTCACTTGAAACTTCGTGCCGTTGGAGTTCCGCTTTCAAGCCCCACCGGAGAGACGTCTCCTGATGTGTCGTGGCGACGCTTTCTTTTGTAGGACTGGGGGCTGACTCACTCAGAGACGGACGGAAGCGTCGGTTCCCGGGGTACCCCTCTGAGCGATCTGTCTGACTGCTTCAATCCTGAATTCATCGGGATATCTTTTCCAACTCATCGGGCACCTCCTGTTCGGACTCGGGCTTGAGACACAGAGATGTGTCTGCCATTTCCGGGACGATTCAAAGGCTGTTCGCGATTTGCCGGGTGAGATATCTGGCGCCGCCGTTGGTTAAGTGGTTGGTGTCACGGTATAGTGCCTGCGAGTCAGTGATTGCAATACATCGCTCTTTGACTTGGGTGTCGCAGAAACTCAACTCAGGGTAAATCCGAACGAGTCTGGTGTGTGTGCCGATGGAGTCAAGGGTGGCAATAGCCCGTGCATTTCTTGTTCTGTATCGCTCATGCGATGTTGACAGCGTTGTATCCGACTTGTCGACAAGAGCCAGTTTGGCGGCGTAAACAGGTACATTCCAGCCAACTTCGGGGATGGGGTAGACGAGAATTACTTTCTTGCCCATGTCGAGCAGATGACGGATATCCGAAACCAGGCGATGAGCGACATGGGTTCTGCGCTCATCCAAATTGCGCAGCCTGTCCTTGTATTCAAGACCATCGTAGAGAACCTGCTTGGAGGCTCCGGTCTCGACCCCGCCCTCGCCATTATCAAACCGTTCCGACTCGAGGTACAAGGTAAAACGAGCGGATATTACAACTGTCTGAAGCGAATCGTCTTTGGCAAGCCGGTCGTAGACGGCCTTGTAATGCACGTCACACTTTGCACCATAGCTCGGGAGGTCGAATCGGTACAGGCCGCGCACTGGCGGGCAGCCGGCCTTTGTGTAGACGAGCAGGCTGCGCTCGGCTGAACCAAGTTCCTCTGCTAAAGCTTGAGCCAGCGATTCCGCATGGGAGTCTCCAATCAGAACTCCGGAGACGCCTTTTCCCGTACCCAGTAGTACAGGCTTTTCCAGACTCCCGGTGATGTCGCTGACATCTTCAGCACTCCGGGTGATCTTCAGCACAGTGTCAGGAAGTCGAATGCTGTACGGGAAGCCGGCGGAAGCGGTTCCGGCGAGTCCGATGGCAGAAAATGCCATGATTCCCACACCGGACATGGCAAAGACCTGGCGACGACTGAAGCGTTGTCTATTTCTGAAGGGCGTCTCGACATATCGCCAGCTGAAGTACGCGAGCACCAGCGATGCGGCTGCCAAGCTTCCCAGTAGCAGCCGGGAGGGTTCGTGCAGACTGGCGTGCCTGGCAAAGGCCAGAAGCGGTTGGTGCCACAGGTAGGCGCTGTAGCTAATCAGGCCGATGGCAACCGGGATTCGTTGGGAAAGTAACTGACCAATGACAGTCTGTGGGGTGGCATGCAGAATGATGAGGGCTGTACCGATGGTCGGCACCAGTGCATAAAGTCCAGGGAATGGCGTCTGCCGGTCGAATGCAAAGATCGCACCAAATACCAGCAGCATTCCACCAAAACTGCCGATCTGACTGATCTGGTCATTTGATATGCCGCCTTGTCTTTTTGTCAGATAAAGAGCCGTCAAAGCCCCCACCAGCAATTCCCACAAGCGTGCCGGCAAGAGATAGAAGGCTGCAGCAGGTTTACTCATGGTTCCCCATTGCGCCAGCGCGAGGCTGGCCAGGGCCAGGGCGATGAACACGACCACGAGCCAACGTCTGGCCAAGCGCCAAGTCAGCATCAGGATAATGGGAAAGAAGAGGTAGTACTGCTCCTCGACGGCCAAGCTCCATGTGTGCAGCAGCGGTTTTAATTCGGCAGCGGTTTCAAAGTATCCGCTTGATTTCCAGAAGAGAAAGTTGGATAGAAAAGAAGAAACCGCGATCAGACTGCTTGAAAACTCCTTCATGTCGGCCGGCAAGAGCCAAAGCCAGGCAAAAGGTAGACAGACCAACATCACAAAAAATAGTGCAGGGAGCAGTCGCCGGGCCCGGCGCTCGTAGAAGCCAGTAAAGCTGAAGGAATGATCCTGTGCCTCCTGAACCAAAATGCTCGTGATGAGGTAGCCGCTGATGACGAAGAAAATGTCTACGCCGACAAATCCCCCGCTGAAAGCTTCGAATCCGGCGTGAAAAAGGATCACTGGCAGAACTGCAACTGCTCTCAAGCCGTCTATTTCAGGTCGATATGCAAAGTGGGGCCGGATAGCCATACGGGCGTCGATGAAGAGTTGGGGGGGCTTTCATCCCCCTTGGTTCACAAGGTCATCCTTGGTTGATGCCCCGGACATCAGTTTCAAGAGTGATTCGATCCAGATTCGTCATCCAGGTACCGACTGAATTCTTGGAGTTTCCCCATTACTCTTGACTTCAGCACTGTTGATAGATCATTGCTGGTGAGATTCGGTTTTTCGTTCTCCACAATCGCTTTCAGTAAACGACCAGCGTCTGCAATCTGGCGATCGGTGGAGATGAACGTCACCTTGTCGCCCCAGCTGGCCGGACCGATCTTGAATTGCCACAGCGTGGACTTCAAGGTATTGCGAATTAACTGGATTCGATTGAGAGCCAGGGTGGAGAGCCAGGGCAGCTCGATCGGCTGGTACCGCATGCCGACAGAGGCCATCCAGTCGTGCCACTTGAAAGGGAATCTGGCGACCTGCGGGGTGCGGGCGAGGATCCACGGCGTTCTGCAGGCATCGGCAAGAATGGCGCCATGCAGGGACTCGGTCACTACCAGCTCAGACGAGTGAATATCATGACAAATCTGAGCCAGACTGGACGTCGGTAGCGTGTAGTGGATGCCGGCTTGGGCGCATGCCTCTTTCCAGCCGCCATGCTGCTCGCTGAAATAGTGCGGGATGAACGTCGCTGAGTGAATGCGGGTACGTTGCTGACTCAATCCATAGACTTCCGGGGCGACGAGGGCCGGGTCCGTAATGGCCAAGGATTTGTCCAGCCCGAGCAACTCGGCTGTCATCGGTCCCCTGACGAACCAGAACCTGTAGCGTTGGCGGTCCTTGACAACGACGTTTTTGCTACCGGCTCCAGATCCTAGTACGTGGACTCTTTGATAGCGGCTCGTATCGAAATCCAGGATTGAGCCAATGCCTAGGATCGCTTCGCCCGGCTTCACGAGGTCCAGGTTCCTTCCCATTGCCTTTTCGTAGAAGTCGGCATTGAGTTCGTCACCGATATTCTTGATTGAAGATTTCCAGTAGATCTTGTCCATGTTCTGTACAGCAATAAAAAGGCAGATTGACCTGACTGCCAAGGCGTTGAAAGTGGCGGTTATGAGCCTGCCGTTTTAAATGCGTCCTAGTTTGCGTCGCAGCCTGCGCCCCAGTCGGCTCATGAGGTTGCCGCCTTCCCTTGGCCAGTCCAGTTCACGCTCCCAGGCCGATTGATGGATCACCCCGCAGTAAAGCTGCGCGAGCTGCTCCTGCGTGACGCCCTTGCGCCGGTCGCGGTCGTACTGCCAGGCGTAGTGATAGACCTTGAACATCGCCTGACAGGGGCGCAGGGGCACGGCCTGCCAGGCCAGCAGGGCCTCGCCGTACCAGCGCGATTCGATGGGTGCCTGGGTGATGGCATCCGCCAGGGTCATGCCGCGCGGCTGCAGGTAGCGTTCGTCCAGGCTCTGCCAGACGTCGCGGTGCCAGACCAGTGGGAAGGGGCCGAAGCTGTAGCGCCGGCCCTGGCGGCCGAACAGGCCCTGCACCAGATCGGCCTCGCGCACGAAGGCGTCGATCACGCGCTGGCGGCCCTGCTGCAGGGCATCTTCGAGCAGGTCGTGGGCCTCGTCGAGCATGGTGTAAGGCCCGCCGTCCGCGGCGATGAACTCGCTTTGCCGTATGGGCCGGATGAAAAAGGCGTCCGAGTCCAGGCAGAGATAGGCCCGTGCGTGGCCCAGGCGCCAGAACTCGGACTTCACCACCTGCTGGGCCAGGTAGCCTGGCATGCGGGCCACCTGCTCGGCCACGCCGGGGCGGGATGCCGCCAGGATGTCCTCGTCGGCCAGCAGCTCCAGGGGCAAGGCGCCCAGCTGCTCCCGGAAGAGCGGCAGGTCCTGGCGCGGCACCGAGACGTAGAAGGGAATCTGCTCCACGTTGTGGGTGCGGATGGACTCGGCCAGGCGCACCACGCGCCGCAGGTCGGTGCGATAGCTCTTGCAGTAAAGCGCAAAGGGTCTCATCGGCGGCGGTCTTCGTAGCGGGTCAGCACCTTGGCGGCAAAGAGCGCCAGGTGGGTGGAGCAGGCCACCATGATGCGGCGCAGGGTGTAGGGGTCTTCGCCGGGCTGCACGCGGCCGCGGTTGGTGGTGGTGGCCGTGGCGTAGCCGGCTTCACGCACCAGTGCCGCGTGCTCGGGTGTGTAGCGGCCATAGGGGTAGCAGAAGTGGCGCACCTCGCAGCCCAGGGCCTGTTCCAGCTCCTGGCGGGAGCCGGCAATCTCCTCGCGAGCAGCGTCCAGGCCCAGATCTGGCAGCCGGGCGTGGGTGCGCGTATGCGAGCCGATGTCCATGCCGGCGTCGCGCCAAGTCAGCCATTCGTCCCGCGTCATGAGCGGGGTCTGCGCCACCAGGCCTTCGTCCCAGCGGTTGCGGCCGCCAAACAGGGTGCTCACCGCGTAGCAGGTAGCCGTGAAGCCGTGGCGCTGGAGCACGGGCAGGGCATGGCGCACATTGTTCTGGTAGCCGTCGTCGAAGGTGATGCCCACCACCTTGCCCTGCTTCTCGCCCTTCAGGTAAGGATCCAGCTCGCGCATGGACAGGCCGCGGTAGCCCAGCAGGCGCAGCAGGCTCATCTGCCGTGCAAAGGAGGCAGGCGAGACCACCAGCCCGCGCAGCGGGGTGCCGCGCGGGGGCGGCACGTCGATCTGGTGGTACATGAGGATGGGGATGCCCATGTCGGTCGTCTCAGCTTTGCATGCGGGTGAGGTTGGCGTAATAGCCGCCCAATCCCAGCAGCTCGGCATGGGTGCCGCGCTCCACGATGCGGCCCTGGTCCAGCACGAGGATCTGGTCGGCGTGTTCGATGGTGCTCAGGCGGTGGGCGATGACCAGGGTGGTGCGGTTCTTCATGAGCGTGGCCAGCGCGGCCTGCACCTGCCGCTCGCTCTCGGTATCCAGCGCCGAGGTGGCTTCGTCCAGGATGAGGATGGGGGCGTTCTTCAGCAGCGCGCGGGCAATGGCGATGCGCTGCCGCTGCCCGCCCGAGAGCTTGGCGCCATCCTCCCCGATGGGAGTATCCAGCCCCTCGGGTAGCTGCCGGATGAAGTCCCAGGCGTTTGCGGCCTTGGCTGCCGCAATGATGTCATCACGCGACGTGTTATCGCGAGCTCCGAAAGCGATATTGGCAGCGATGGTGTCGTTGAACAGTACGATGTCCTGGCTTACAAGTGCGATGTTGCGGCGCAGACTGGTCAGTGTCACGGACTGGATGTTGGTGCCGTCGACTCGAATCTCTCCGCTGCCGGGACTATAGAAGCGAGGTATCAGTGCGCTGACAGTGGTCTTGCCGCCACCGGAAGATCCCACCAGAGCGACAGTCTGCCCGGAGGGAACCCTGAAGCTCACATCCAGAAGTGCCATGCGGTCCGAGCCCGGGTAGCTGAAGCTGACGCGGTCAAACTCAATCTCACCCTGAGGTGCCTGTAGTTCCTCGGTACCCGTGTCATGCTCGCTTGCCGTGTCCAGCAGACCGAACACACTCTCGCACGCCGACAGCCCTCGCTGCAGCTGCGGGCTGATGGACGTCAGCTGCTTGATCGGTGAAATCAGGAGCAGCATCGCCGTTATGAAGGACACGAAGCTGCCGGCAGATGCGCCAGCCTGTCCCGTGGACTGGCTGAGTGCCAAATAGGTGATGACGGCGACGGCGACGGCTGCGGCCATGTGGGTAATGGGCGTAATAGCCGATGCAGCCACCGCTTCCCGCATGATCGATCGTTTGAAGCTCTCGGTCTCACGATAGAAACGGCTTGTCTCCTGCTCCTGGCCTCCGTATACCTTGATCACCTTGTTGGCATCGACAGCCTCTTCAATGGTGTGGGAAATGGTGCGCATGCTCTCCTGGCTCGCTCGACTGGCGCTGCGCATGCGGTTGCTGAAGCCCTTGACGATGATGGCGATGACTGGGGCAATCGTGAGTGTGATCAGGGTCAGACGCCAGTCCAGGTAGACAAGATAGGTCAACAGCGCAAGTCCAGTCAGGGTTTCGCGAATTGCGGTCACCAGCACGTAGGTCGATGCCCGGTTGACGCTTTCAACGTCATACACAATTCTCGAAATCAGTTTGCCCGACGACTGCTCATGGAAAGTCTGCGTGGGCAACGACAGAATCTTGGCAAATAGCTGGCGGCGCAGGTCAACCACTACGCGGGTAGCAATCCAGCTCATGAGATAGTTCGCGCAGAAGGACAATATTCCGCGCACGACAAACAGCATCACGATGCCGAGCGGTATCGCCCAGACCATGCGTGGATCAGGTGCCTGGAAGCCCTTGTCGAGAAGGTACTTCATGATGGCTGGAAAAGCGGGTTCAGTGGCCGCGATCGCAACCATGCCCAACATGGCCAGGGCCAGTGCTTTCCAGTAGGGCCTGACATAGGTCAGAAGCCTCACGTAGAGTTCGCGGTTGCTGGCTGTTGGGAGATTGGTTTTTGTCATGATTCACCGCTTGAGCCGGAAAGCCAGTGCTGCGGCAGGCTGAAGGACCGGTGGGCCGAGCATTCCGGTCGGCGTAGCGAGTCTACATGAACCTTCGCCATTGTCTGGATGGCCGAAGCGCTCGCAATCACGAGGGCGCGCTTTCGGGAAGGTATGATTTGAAGCTTGGACTTGGCGCGCCAAGCAGCTCTCGTGCCTGTATGGAAGCATGCTGGTGCGTTCCTCTCTCGCAGACCGACTTTGACTCAACTCTCCGTCATCCTCATCACCAAGAACGAGGCCGCCAACATCGAGGCCTGCCTGCGTTCGGTCGCGTTCGCCGACGAGATCGTGGTGGTGGATTCCGGGAGCACGGACGAGACGGTGGCCCTTGCCCGCAGCCTGGGGGCTGTGGTCCACGTCACGCCGGACTGGCCGGGCTTCGGGCCGCAGAAGAACCGGGCGCTGGATCTGGCCCGCCATCCCTGGGTGCTGTCCCTGGACGCGGACGAGCGGGTTCCCCCGGAGCTGCAGGCCGAGATCGTCAGGGTCGTGCAGGGGCAGGGCGAGGGTGGGGCCGTGGCTTGGGAAATCCCCCGCCTGACGCAGTTCTGCGGCCGCTGGATCCGCCATTGCGGCTGGACGCCCGATCTGGTGCTGCGCCTGTTCCGGCGCGAGGCCGCGCGCTTCAGCAACGATCTGGTGCACGAGCGTGTGGTGGTGGCGCAGGGGCCGGTGGGCCGGCTCAAGACCTCCTTGCTGCATTACAGTTACCCCACGCCCGGCCACTACTGGCGCAAACTGGAGCAGTACAGCCAGGCCTGGGCCCAGCAGCGCCACCGCCAGGGGCAGCGCACCAGCATGCCGCGGGCCGCGGCGGCCGGGGCCGTGGCCTTCGTCCGCAGCTATGTGTTCCGTCTTGGATTTCTGGACGGCGCGATGGGTTTTGCGGTGTGTACCATGCAGGCCCAGGCCGCCTTCGGTAAATATTTCGCTTTGTATTGCTTGAACCAGAACGATGATCAAAAGTCTTTCCCGCCGACTGCGTGAGGCCTGTGGCCGTCTCCTTCTGCCTGTGCTGCTGCTCGCCAGCGTGCCGGCCTTGGCCCAGTTCCGGGTCGAGGTTTCCGGCGTCGGGCTGACGCAGCTGCCCATCGCCTTTGCGCCCTTCAAGGGCGAGGCGGCTTCGCCGCAGCGCATCGGCGCCATCGTGCAGGCCGACCTGGAGCGCAGCGGGCAGTTCCGCCTGGTGAGCGCCAGTTCCCCGGCGCTGGACGAGAACGCCCGGCCCGACCTGGTGCCCTGGCGCCAGAGCGGCGCGGACTCGCTGGTGACCGGCAGCGTCGCGCGCCTGGCCGACGGCCGCTTCGACGTGCGCTTCCGCCTCTGGGACGTGGTGGCCGGCCGCGACCTGGGCGGGCAGAGCTATGCGGTGACCCCGGCCGACCTGCGGCTCGCGGCGCACCGTATTGCAGACTTCATCTACGAGAAGCTGACCAGCGACAAGGGCATCTTCTCGACCCGCATTGCCTATGTCACCAAGACCGGCGCGCGCTACAGCCTGTGGGTGGCCGATGCCGACGGCGAGGGAGCCCAGCCCGCGCTGACCAGCCCGGAGCCCATCATCTCCCCGAGCTGGTCGCCCGACGGCAAGCAGCTGGCCTATGTGTCCTTCGAGTCGCGCAAGCCGGTGGTCTACGTGCACGATGTGTCGTCCGGTCGCCGCCGCCTGGTGGCGGACTTCCGGGGCTCCAACAGCGCGCCGGCCTGGTCGCCCGACGGCCGCACCCTGGCCGTGACGCTGAGCCGCGACGGCGGCTCCCAGCTCTTCACCCTGGATGCGCGCAACAGCGCCGAGCCGCAGCGCCTGATCCGTTCCTCCAGCATCGATACCGAGCCCGTGTATTCGTCCGATGGCAAGCAGATCTATTTCGTCAGCGACCGTGGTGGCAGCCCGCAGATCTATCGCATCCCCGCCGCCGGCGGGACGGCCGAGCGCGTGACGTTTACCGGCACTTACAACATTTCACCGGCGCTGAGCGCCGACGGCCGCTGGATGGCTTATATTTCGAGGGTAAACGGCGCATTCAAATTGCACGTGATGGACTTGGCGACCGGTAATGCCACGGCCATCACCGACACCAGCGCCGACGAAAACCCCAGTTTTGCCCCGAACAGCCGCCTGCTGCTTTATGCCACCAAGCAGCAGGACCGCGAAGCCCTGATGACCACCACCCTTGACGGAAAAATCAAGGCCCGCCTGGCCGGGCAGGGTGGTGACATCCGCGAGCCGGACTGGGGCCCCTTCCACAAGCTGATCGACTGAATCCAATCTCAAACTCCGGAGTACTCAAGCATGACCCTCAAGAAACTGTCCCTGCTCGCCGCCGCCGCCCTGCTCGTCGCAGGCTGCTCTTCCGTTCCCCTCGACAGCCCGCCGGTCGTGGACCGCAGCACGGGCGGTGCCGCCGGTGGCAGCAGCGTGGTGACCCCGGCCTCGACGTCTGCCGGCACCGTGGACGACAGCGCCACCCGTGGCGCGGCCATCCCCGCCTTCGAGGCGCGCGTGGTCTATTTCGATTACGACAGTTTCGTCATCAAGCCGGAATTCCAGGCCCTGATCGAGGCCAACGCCAAGGTCATCAAGGCCAGCGCCGGCCGCAAGATCGTGCTCGAAGGCCATGCCGACGAGCGCGGTGGCCGCGAGTACAACCTGGCGCTGGGCCAGAAGCGTGCAGAGGCCGTGCGCCGTGCGCTGACCCTGCTGGGCGTGGCCGACAGCCAGCTCGAGGCCGTGAGCTTCGGCAAGGAAAAGCCTGCCGTGCAGGGCACCGGTGAGGCCGTCTGGGCCAAGAACCGTCGCGTCGAGATCAGCTACCGCTGAGCCCGCACCGGGAGCTGCCGATGAAACGCATCCGCGTGGCCGTTGCGGCCCTGGCGCTGTGCGGGGCCGGTCTGGCACAGGCCGGCCTGTTCGATGACGAGGAGGCGCGCCGCGCCATCCTCGATCTGCGCCAGCGGGTCGATGCCGTCCGGCAAGATGCCCAGAAGCTCAACGCCGAACAGGCGGCCAAGAGTGCCGAGGACAGCGCCCAGATGCGCCGCCTGCTGCTCGACCTGCAGTCGCAGATCGAGCTGCTGCGCAGCGATCTGGCCACCCTGCGTGGCCAGAACGAGAAGCTGGTGCGCGATGTGTCCGAGCTGCAGCGCCAGCAGCAGGAGACGCAGCAGGGCCTGGACGCCCGGCTGAGCCGCTTCGAGCCTCTGAAGGTCACGGTCGACGGCCGCGAGTTCATGGCCGAGCAGGCCGAGAAGCGCGACTACGAGTCGGCCCTGGGCATCTTCCGCAAGGGGGATTTCGCCGCCGCGCAGTCCGCCTTCGACGCCTTCGTCAAGCGTTATCCCCAGAGCGGCTACCTGCCTTCGGCGCATTTCTGGCTTGGCAATGCCCAGTACGCCACGCGTGACTACAAGGACGCCATGCAGAACTTCCGCGCCCTGCTGACGCAGGCGCCGGACCATCTGCGTGCGCCCGAGGCCGTGCTCTCGATTGCCAACTGCCAGGTCGAGCTCAAGGACACCAAGGCGGCGCGCAAGACGCTGACCGACCTGCTCAAGGCCTACCCCCAGTCCGAGGCCGCGGCCGCGGCCAAGGAACGCCTGGCACGCCTGAAATAGACCTGACTAGACACTAGAATCCGGGGATGCAAGTCTCCGACCTGTCCGCGCTCGGCACCCAGGTGCTGGCCGCGGCTTTTTTTCTTTCCCTGCTGTTCGGCGCGCTCATCCAGCGCAGCCATTTCTGCACCATGGGCGCCATCAGCGATGCCGTCAACATGGGGGACTGGACGCGCCTGCGCCAGTGGGGTATGGCGATCGGGGTCGCGATGATTGGTTTTGCCGTGCTCGGCTATGCCGGCCTCATTGATCCGGCCCTTACGCTGCATGCCTCCAACCGCTGGCTCTGGCTGTCGGCGGCCGTGGGCGGCGCCATGTTCGGCTTCGGCATGGTGCTGGCCTCGGGTTGCGGCAGCAAGACCCTGGTGCGGGTGGGTGGTGGCAGCCTGAAATCGCTGGTGGTCATGCTGGTCATGGGCCTGTCGGCCTTCGCCACCATGAAGGGCATCACGGCGGTGCTGCGCGTGAATACCGTGGACCAGGTGGACGCGGAGTTCTCCACCGTGGCGAACCTGTCCCACCTGCTGGCCCCGGCCCTGGGTCTGTCGCCGGCGCTTGCCGGTCTGGTGCTCGGTCTGGCACTTGGGGCTGCGCTGATCGTGTGGGCCTTGCGGGGGGCGGAGTTCTGCCGGCGCGAGAACCTGCTGCCCGGCATTGGCGTGGGCGGCATCATCGTCGCCATGTGGTGGGTCAGCGGCCATCTGGGCTACGTGGCCGAGCATCCGCAGACCCTGGAAGTCGCCTTCCTCGCCACCAATTCGGGGCGGGCCGAGGCCTTCAGCTTCGTGGCACCGATTGCCTACACCCTGGACTGGCTGATGTATTTCAGCGACCGGTCCAGGCTGCTGACGGTCGGGATCGTCTCGGTCCTTGGGGTGATTGCCGGTTCGCTGCTGGTCTCGCTGTGGGGGCGTACCTTCCGCTGGGAAGGCTTTGGCGGCACCGAGGACGTGGCCAACCATCTGGTGGGCGGCCTGCTCATGGGGGTGGGCGGCGTGACGGCCATGGGCTGCACCATAGGCCAGGGGCTGACCGGAATCTCCACGCTGGGCCTGAACAGCTTCGTGGCACTGGCCGCCATCGTGGGCGGTGCCATGCTGGCCTTCCGCTACCAGATGTGGCGTCTCGAGCGCGTGGCCTGAGCCAGGGGCTGCGCGCGTGCAACTGCCGATGGATGCCGGACGACGCTTCGGGGGGCTGGACCGGCTCTACGGCGTGGCAGGCGCGCAGCGCATCCGCGCCGCGCATGTGGCCGTGGTCGGCATCGGGGGCGTGGGCTCCTGGGCGGCCGAGGCGCTGGCACGCAGCGGTGTCGGGCGCCTGACGCTGGTCGATCTCGACCACATCGCCGAATCCAACATCAACCGCCAGATCCACGCGCTCGACGTCACGCTGGGCCAGGCCAAGGTGCAGGCCATGCGCGAGCGCATTGCGCAGATCAACCCGGACTGCGTGGTCACGTGCGTGGAGGAGTTCGTCGAGCCCGGCAACTGGCCGGCCCTGCTGCCGCAACCGGTGGATGCCGTCATCGATGCCTGCGACCAGGTGCGGGCCAAGACGGCCATGGCTGCCTGGGCGCTGAAGCACAGGACGATTTTCATCTGCGCCGGCGCAGCGGGCGGCAAGCGGCTGGCGCATGCGGTGGACATCCAGGACCTGGGCCAGGTCACCCACGATCCGCTGCTCGCACAGCTGCGCTATCGGTTGCGCAAGGAGCATGGCGCTCCGCGCGAAGGTCGCAGGATCGGCCTGGCCTGCGTATTCAGCCGCGAAGCCGTGCGCCAGCCCGATGCCTCCTGCGCGGTCGAGGGCGACGGCTCGCTCAACTGCAGCGGCTATGGATCCCTGGTGTCGGTCACGGCCACCTTCGGCCAGTGCGCCGCAGGCTGGGTGATGAATGAAATTTCCGCGCGCGCTTGAAGAGCGCGTGAAAATCACGCTATAATTTAAGGCTTGTCGGATCGTGATTAAAACCGTGATTCGTGGGGGACGTTAGCTCAGTTGGTAGAGCAGCGGACTTTTAATCCGTTGGTCGCAGGTTCGAATCCTGCACGTCCTACCAGTACAATTAAGACATTCCTCGATAGCTCAGTCGGTAGAGCGCCGGACTGTTAATCCGTAGGTCCCTGGTTCGAGCCCAGGTCGAGGAGCCAGACAAAAGGCCTTGCAGCAATGCAAGGCCTTTTTCATTGGCGCAGAGGATCGGATGCGCCGGCAGGGGCATGAAAAAAGGGATCTGATCTTGCGATCAGATCCCTTTTCCTGTCTGGTGGGTCCTGTAGGATTCGAACCTACGACCTACGGATTAAGAGTCCGCTGCTCTACCAACTGAGCTAAGAACCCGAGACCGAAATTATCGCATGAATTGCGGCGGTTTCTCGAGGGCGGTGCGCGTGCCTGCTATGCTTTTTCCATTCCATTCCCGATCGGAGAACGTCATGAACCGAGTGCTTGCCGTGCTTGCCTGTGTGTTGCTCACCGCCTGCGGTGCCGAGACCGCCACCAGTGCGGCCACGGCAGCGGCCGTGAAGAAGCAGGAACTGGAGCAGGGCCAGAAGACCATGGACCAGGTGCAGCAGAAGATCGGCGAGTCCATGCAGCAGATGCAGCAGAGCACGCAGCGCGCGGCCGACTAGGCCTGCGGCTCCAGGGCGCTGCTGAGCTCCAGCCAGCGCTCTTCCAGCGCCTGCAGTTCGTCCTGCACGCTGCCGAGCTGCTGGCTCAGCCGCGTGATTTCCTCCACACTGTGCTCGCCCGAGAGCCCGCTTTCCAGCGCGGTCTTTTCCTGCGTGAGTTCGGTCATCCGGGCTTCGCACAACTCGAGTTCACGCTGCAGCTGGCGCGTGCGGTTGTCCATGCGCGGGCGCACGGCAGGCGCCGGCGCGGCAGCAGCGACCGCCTGCGGCGCAGGGGCGGCATTCGCAGCCTTCAGCGCTTCGCGCTGGCGCCGGGCTTCGTCGAGCAGGTAGCGCTGGTAGTCGTCGAGGTCGCCGTCGAAGGGGCTGATGCCGCCGCGGGCCACGAGCCAGAACTCGTCGCACACGGCGCGTAGCAGCGCGCGGTCGTGGCTGACCAGCATGACCGTGCCCTCGAATTCGTTGAGCGCCATGCCCAGCGCCTCGCGCGTGGCGAGGTCGAGGTGGTTGGTCGGCTCGTCGAGCAGCAGCAGGTTGGGACGCTGCCAGACCAGCATGCACAGCACGAGGCGGGCTTTCTCGCCGCCGCTCATGGTGCCGACGGCCTGCTTGACCATGTCGCCGCTGAAGTTGAAGGTGCCCAGAAAGTTGCGCAGGTCCTGCTCGCGCGTGGACTGACCACCGAGCTGGCCGCCGGCGGCGGCGTCCCGGGCCAGGCGGATCATGTGCTCCAGCGGCGTGTCCTGCGGTCGCAGCACGTCGAGTTCCTGCTGGGCGAAGTAGCCGATGGACAGGCCCTTGCCTTCGGTGATCTCGCCGCTGATGGGCTGCAGCGCCCGCGCAATGGTCTTGACCACGGTGGACTTGCCCTGGCCGTTGGCGCCCAGGATGCCGATGCGCTGCCCGGCCAGCACCGACTTGCTGACGTTGCGCACGATCACCGTGGGCGGCGTGCCGGCCGGCGCGTCGGGCGGCGGCGGGTAGCCGAAGCTCACGTCCTGCATGGCCAGCATGGGGTTGGGCAGGCTGGCCGGCTCCTTGAACTCGAAGGTGAATTCGGCCTCGGCCAGCACCGGGGCGATCTTCTCCATGCGCTCCAGCGCCTTGACCCGGCTCTGCGCCTGCTTGGCCTTGCTGGCCTTGGCCTTGAAGCGGTCGATGAACTTCTTCAGGTGGGCGATCTTCTCCTGCTGCTTCGCGAACGAGGCCTGCTGCAGTTCCATCTGCTCGGCGCGCATGTCCTCGAACCTGCTGTAGTTGCCGCCGTAGCGGTTGAGGCGGGCGTTCTCGATGTGCAGCGTCACGTTGGTCACGGCGTCGAGGAATTCGCGGTCGTGGCTGATGACCAGCATGGTGCCCTGATAGCGCTGCAGCCAGGCTTCGAGCCAGACCAGGGCGTCGAGGTCGAGGTGATTGGTCGGTTCGTCGAGCAGCAGCAGGTCGGACGGGCACATCAGCGCGCGCGCGAGCTGCAGGCGCATGCGCCAGCCGCCCGAGAAGCTGTTGACCGGCTGGTCGAGCTCGGTGGTTCTGAAGCCCAGGCCGAGGATGAGGGCCTGGGCCCGGGCCGGGGCATCGTGGGCGCCGGCGTCGTGCAGCTCCATGTAGGCATGCGCCATGCGTTCGCCGTCCTCGGTGGCCTCGGCAGCCGTGACTTCGGCCTGTGCCGCGGCCAGCCGGGTGTCCCCGGCGATCACGAAGTCGGTCGCGGATTCGCGGGTCTCCGGCATGTCCTGTGCCACCTGCGCCAGGCGCCATTGCGCGGGGATGCTGCAGTCGCCGCTGTCCTCGTGCAGGCTGCCATTGAGCAGCGCGAAGAGGGTGGACTTGCCGGCACCGTTGCGCCCCACCAGGCCGACCTTTTCGCCGGGATTGATGGTGGCCGAGGCGCCATCGAGGATCACCTTGCTGCCGCGGCGCAAGGTGATGTTTTTAAGGGTGATCATTTCAAAAGGCTTTCGCGCGTGAGCAGCAGGACCTGGTCTTCGCCCGCGCTCGTTTCAAGCCAGACCGCTTCGAGCTGCGGGAACGCCGCCTCGAAGTGCTCGCGTTCGTTGCCGATCTCCAGCACCAGCACGGCGTGTTCGGTCATGTGCGCGGGTGCTTCGCGCAGCAGGCGGCGGATGAAGTCCATGCCGTCGGTGCCGCCGGCCAGGGCCAGTTCGGGCTCGGCCCGGTATTCGGCGGGCAGGGCGGCCATGCTCCGGGCGTTGACGTAGGGCGGGTTGCACAGGATGAGGTCGTAGGGGCCGCGCACGTTGGCCAGGCCGTCCGATGGCAGCAGCGTGATGCGGTTCTGCAGGCCGTGCTTCTCGACGTTGATGCGGGCCACGGCCAGCGCGTCGGGCGACAGGTCGGCGCCATCCACGCTGACCTCGGGCCAGGCCAGCGCGGCCAGGACGGCCAGGCTGCCGTTGCCGGTGCACAGATCCAGCACGCTCCGGGTGTGCTCGCCCAGCCAGGCGTCGAGCGTGCCGTCGGCGATCAGCTCGGCGATGAAGCTGCGCGGCACGATGGCGCGCTCGTCCACGTAGAAGGGCACGCCCTGCAGCCAGGCCTCGCGCGTCAGATAGGCCGCGGGCTTGCGGGTGGCGATGCGCTGCTGCAGCAGGGCGGCAACCCGGGCCTGCTCCTCGGCGTGGACCAGGTGCCCGGCCACAGTGTCGAGTTCGTCCAGCGGCAGGCCGAGCTGCCACAGCACCAGCCAGGCGGCTTCGTCGAAGGCGTTGGTGGTGCCATGGCCGTAGGCAACGCCGGCGGCCTCGAGCTGCCGGGCGCCGGCCTCGATCAGTTCGATCACGGTCGGCAGGTGCGGAGTGGCCGTGCTCATGGTGCGAGCTTGTCCAGCACGCGCCGGTAGATGTTCTTCAGCGGCTCGATGTCGGCCACCGGAACGCACTCGTCGATCTTGTGGATGGTGGCGTTGGTGGGCCCGAGTTCGATCACTTGCGGACAGATCCGCGCGATGAAGCGCCCGTCACTGGTGCCGCCGGTGGTGGAGAGCTCGGTCTCGATGCCGGCTTCCTCGCGGATGGCGTCGCGCACCGCGTTGACCAGCGTGCCGGGCGTGGTGAGGAAGGGCAGGCCGCCGAGGGTCCAGGCCAGCTCGTAGTCGAGCTCGTGCCGGTCCAGCACGGCCGTCAGGCGCTGTTGCAGGCTCTCGGGGGTGGACTCGGTGCAGAAGCGGAAATTGAAGTCCACCACCACCGAGCCCGGGATGACGTTGCTCGCGCCCGTGCCCCCATGGATGTTGCTGACCTGCCAGCTGGTGGGCGGAAAGAAGTCGTTGCCGCGGTCCCATTCGATGGCAACCAGCTCGGCCAGCGCGGGCGCGAACAGGTGGATGGGGTTGCGGGCGAGGTGCGGGTAGGCGATGTGGCCCTGCACGCCCTTGACGGTGAGCCTGCCGCTCATGGTGCCGCGGCGGCCGTTTTTGATCATGTCGCCGGTGCGCTGCAGCGAGGTGGGTTCGCCGACGATGCAGTAGTCCAGCCGCTCGCCGCGCGCCTGCAGGGCCTCGCAGACCTTCACGGTGCCGTCCACGGCCGGGCCTTCCTCGTCGCTGGTCAGCAGCAGGGCGATGTTGAGCGGCGCCGTGGGCCGGGCGGCGACGAATTCCTCCACGGCGACCACGAAGGCCGCGATCGAGGTCTTCATGTCGGCCGCGCCGCGGCCGTAGAGCTTGCCGCCACGGTGGGTGGGGGTGAACGGGTCCTGGCTCCACTGGGCCACGGGGCCCGTGGGCACGACGTCGGTGTGGCCGGCAAAGACCAGCAGCGGCGCGCCGGGCTGCGCCACGCGCTTGGCCCAGAGGTTGGTCACGCGGAAGTCGGCCGGGCCGCTGGCCAGGGTCTCGCAGGCAAAGCCCAGGGGCCGCAGGCGCTCGGCCAGCAGTTCCTGGCAGCCGGCGTCATCGGGTGTGACGGAGGGGCGGGCGATCAGCTGCTCGGTCAGTTGCAGGGTACGGGACATCAGTGCTTCACGTCGAGCGTGATTTCGGTGAACGACGGTTCGTCGTCGTGATGCTCGTCGGCGGCCTGCGGCTGCGCGGCCTTGCTGAAGTCGTTCTGCATGCGCCACATCAGGTTGGTCGGCGAATCGGAGTTCGCCAGGCCTTCCTTGCGGTCGACCACACCGTCGGTGATGAGGCGGGCGATGTCCTGCTCGAAGCTCTGCGAGCCTTCGGCCATGGCCTGCTCCAGCGCCTCCTTGATGCCGGAGAAGTCGCCCTTCTCGATCAGTTCGGAGATGAGCTTGGTGTTGAGCATGATCTCGACGGCCGGGGTGCGGCTGCCGGAGGTGGTGCGCAGCAGGCGCTGCGAGACGATGGCCTTGAGCGCGCTGGCGAGGTCGCCCAGCATGGTCTGGCGCACTTCCACCGGGTAGAAGCTCAGGATGCGGTTGAGCGCCTGGTAGCTGTTGTTGGCGTGCATGGTGGCCAGGCAGAGGTGGCCGGACTGCGCATAGGCGATGGCCGCCGACATGGTCTCGCGGTCCCGGATCTCGCCGATCAGGATCACGTCCGGCGCCTGGCGCAGGGCGTTCCTCAGCGCGGTGCCGAGATCCTGGGTGTCGGCGCCGACCTCGCGCTGGTTGACCACCGAGCGCTTGTTCTTGAACAGGTACTCGATCGGGTCCTCGATGGTCAGGATGTGGCCCGAGGCGTTCTCGTTGCGGTAGTCGAGCATGGCGGCCAGCGTGGTGCTCTTGCCCATGCCGGTGGCGCCCACCATCAGCAGCAGGCCGCGCTTTTCCATGATCAGGTCACCCAGCACGGGCGGCAGCGAGAGCGAGCCCAGCGAGGGGATCTCGTTGGAGATGAAGCGGATCACGGCTGCCACCGTGCCGCGCTGGCGCATGGCGCTCAGGCGGAAGCGGCCGACGCCGGCGACCGGGAAGCCCATGTTGAGCTCACGGTCCTCGTCGAGCTCGGCCAGCCGCTCCGGCGGCAGGATCTCGGCCAGCAGGTTGCGAGGCGCGTCGGCCGGCAGGGCCTGGTTGTTGATCGGCACGCACTGGCCGTTGATGCGGATCAGCGCCGGCGAATGGGCCGAGAGGTAGACGTCGGACGCCTTCTTCTCGGACATCAGGCGCAGGATCCGTTCCATCGTGCCCATGGGGCGTTCGGCAGTGGTGCTCATGTTTCCCTCCGTGGCGGGTCTGGGGCCCTGTGGGTCGGTCAGTCGCGCAGCAGGTCGTTCAGGCTGGTCTTGGCGCGGGTCTGCGCATCCACGCGCTTGACGATGACCGCGCAGTACAGGCTGTACTTGCCGTCGGCGCTGGGCAGGTTGCCCGAGACGACCACCGAGCCGGCCGGCACGCGGCCGTAGTGGACCTCACCGGTGGCGCGGTCGTAGATCTTGGTGCTCTGGCCGATGTACACGCCCATGGAGATGACCGAGTTCTCCTCGACCACCACGCCCTCGACGATCTCCGAGCGCGCGCCGATGAAGCAGTTATCCTCGATGATGGTGGGGCCGGCCTGCACGGGCTCGAGCACGCCGCCGATGCCCACGCCGCCCGAGAGGTGCACGTTCTTGCCGATCTGGGCGCAGGAACCCACCGTGGCCCAGGTGTCGACCATGGTGCCCTCGTCCACGTAGGCACCGATGTTCACGTAGCTGGGCATCAGGATGGCGCCCCTGGCCACGTAGCTGCCGCGGCGGGCCACGGCCGGCGGCACCACGCGCACGCCGGTGGCGGCCATCTGCTCGGCCGTCATGCCCGCGAACTTGGTGGGCACCTTGTCATAGAAGCCCAGGTCGCCGGCCTGGATGATCTCGTTGTCCTTGAGGCGGAAGGACAGCAGCACGGCCTTCTTGATCCACTGGTGCACGGTCCATTTGCCCACGGCCTCGCGCGTGGCCACGCGCAGCGTGCCCTTGTCCAGTTCGCTGATGACGTGGCCGACCGCGTCCACGACTTCCTTCGGGGCGGACTTGACGGAGATGTTGGCGCGGTTGTCCCAGGCGGACTCAATGATCTGTTGCAGTTGTTGGCTCATGTGGGGAACTCAGGTTTTGGATTGGATGAACTGGACGATGCGCCCGGCCGCCTCGACGCATTCGGCGGTCTCGGCCACCAGCGCCATGCGCACGCGCCCGGCCCCGGGGTTGAAGCCGCGGGCCTCGCGTGCCAGGTAGCTGCCGGGCAGAACGGTGACATTGTAAAGAGCGTAGAGCTCGCGGGCGAAATCGGTGTCGCTGCCCCCGCAGCAGTTCCCGACGCCAGCCCAGAGGTAGAAGGCCGCATCGGGCAGGGCCACGTCCAGGACGGGCGCCAGCAGGGGCGTGACCTGGGCGAACTTCTGCCGGTACTGGTTGCGGTTGTCGATGACGTGCTGCTCGTCGTTCCAGGCCGCGATGCTGGCGGCCTGCACGGCGCCGCTCATGGCGCTGCCGTGGTAGGTGCGGTAGAGCAGGAAGGACTTCATGAGCGCCGCGTCGCCGGCGACGAAGCCGCTGCGCATGCCCGGCACGTTGCTGCGCTTGGACAGGCTGGTGAGCGCAATGAGGTTGCGGAAATCCGTGCGGCCCAGCCTGGCGGCCGCCTCGAGCCCGCCCAGCGGCGGCTCGTCGCGGAAGTAGATCTCGCTGTAGCACTCGTCGGAGGCGATGACGAAGCCGTAGCGGTCGCTCAGCGCGAAGAGCTTCTTCCACTCCGCGAGCGGCATCACGGCGCCGGTCGGGTTGCCGGGCGAGCAGGTGAAGATCATCTGCGTGCGCGCCCAGACCTCGGGCGGCACCGAGTCCCAGTCGACGGCGAAGTTGCGTGCCGGATCGCTGGGCACGTAATACGGCTCGGCGCCGGCCAGCAGCGTGGCGCCTTCGTAGATCTGGTAGAAGGGATTGGGGCAGAGCACCACGGCGCCGGGGCGCGTGCCGTCCACCACCGTCTGCGTCAGCGCAAACAGCGCCTCGCGCGAGCCGTTGACCGGCAGCACCTGGGTGCCGGGGTTGACCGTGACGCCATAGCGGCGTTGCAGCCAGCCGGCCACGGCCTCCTTCAGGGCGGGCTCACCCGCGGTGGCCGGGTAGCCGGCCAGCCCGGTGTCGAGCGCCGCGCACAGGGCCTGCTTGATGAAGTCGGGGGTGGGATGCCTGGGCTCGCCGATGCCGAGGCTGATGGGGCGGTAGGCCGGGTTGGGGGTGATGCCGGCAAAGAGCTGCCGCAGCCGCTCGAAGGGGTAGGGCTGCAGCTTGTGGAGCAGGGGATTCATGGAGAGGAATTATCCCGTAAGTCCCCTGCGCCCCCGGCCTGCGCTGCGGCCGTGCGGGCGGCGGCACGAAAGGTTCAGCGGTGCCGGGGCTGTGCCGGCCTGGGATGGGTCGAGAGCCAGTGCTGTGCGGCCAGGTCGATGGCCAGGATCAGGGCGATGCCGATGGCCATGACGGTCACCATCCCGGGCAGGTCGGTGGAGGTGATGACGCCAAAGCCGCCGGGCAGGGCCATGCGGTCGGCGGTGGTGCAGACGAAGTCGGCGGCAGCCATGCCGGTGTAGTGCATGGCGCACACCGCAATGGCCATCACCACGGCGGCGATCAGGCGCATGGCCAGGGCCCGGGTGTTGAAGGCCAGCCAGAGGGCGGCCGTGGCTGCCAGGACGGCGATCAGGATCGAGCCGGCGACCAGCGGCACGGACCAGTCGATGTAGCCGCCGAAGCGCATGCCGTACATGCCCAGATAGTGCATCACGCCCACCCCGGCGCCGAGGATGACGCCCGCGGTCAGCAGCCGCCCGAGGTTGGCCGGCGAGCGGGCCACGTAGGTCAGGGCAAAGGCCGTGGCGGCGCAGACCAGCAGCAGCGAGACCAGGGTTTCCGTGAGGGCATAGCCGACGCGCAGGTCGACCCGCAGGGCCGTCATGCCGATGAAGTGCATGGTCCACACACCGATGCCGCCCAGGGCCAGCGTGGCCGAGACCAGGTCGAAGCGGTTGATGCGGCTGCCGGGGCCGACGATGCGGCGCGCCGCGGTGAGGGCCACGAAGGAGCCGACGAAGGCGATGGCAAAGGACAGCGCGACATACTCGTTGTCGTAGCTGGAAACAACTTCTGGGTTCATGGCAGCGCTCCGTGGCTCAGGGCCTGGGGGTGTCGTCGGGGCGGTGCGGTGTGCGGCCCGGGCCCGGCGTAGGCGGCTTCATGAACGGGGTCACGAAGGGCGAGGCGTGGAATTTAGCGGGCCAAGGCATGCCGGACCGGGGTGTTGCACCCAATCACACAAAAAGTCTGCGGGTATGCCGGGCGTGCCGGACGACCTCAGCGCTGCGGGGTCTTGGTCAGGTAGTGCAGCACCAGCTTGCTCTGCGAGTCCAGGCCGGTGAAGGCCATGCCGATGAAGTAGCCGCTGCCGTCGGGGGCGCGGTTGCTGTGGCAGACGCTGGCCGTGAGTTCCAGCGTCGTGGGCTCATCCTCGACCATGGCCCGGATGCGCAGCGCGATGGCGGTGCCCACCGCGGCCACGGGTAGCGGGGTGGTGATCATGGCGCCTTGCGGGCTCAGGTCGACCAGCATACCGTCGACCGTGACGCCGCCGGCCTGGGCCTGGACCGGCCAGGAGGTCCTGGTGCGCATGGACTGGCGCACCTGGCTGGCGTCGACCTTGACGGGGTAGGCCAGCAGCGCGTAGACGAAAGGCTTCTGGTAGGTCTGCAGCACCTTGCTCACGAAGGAGAACTCGTACTGGCCGGTGAAGCCGCGCACGATGCAGACCTCGCCCTCCGCCAGCCCGGTGTCCTCGCCCTGCGGGCCGCGCGGGCCGATCATCACGCCCTTGCCCTCGACGGCGCCGTAGAGCTGGCCTTCGGTCTTGCTGGCGCCCTCGACCAGGCGGCGCAGCTGCAGTGCCATCCCGGATCGCAGGCCCAGCTCCTCCAGGGTCATGCGGTTGACGTTCAGCGGGGCGGGGTTGGAATCGTTGCGCATCGTGGAATCGGGCTTTGGGGGGCGGACGGTGTGGCTGCAGAATCTACACGCTTCCTGCTTTGTACCACTGGAGCCCCTTAGCGCAGGATGTATGCAAATGCAACCGGGGCACACCGGGTGGGATGGCCGGTGGGGGACGGTATCATTTGGCTTTCTTCCCGGCGTGCACCGCCGGGAATTCCTTTTTCAGGCCGACGCCAGACCCGAACACACCGTGCGCCTCAACTCGATCAAGCTTTCCGGTTTCAAGTCCTTTGCCGAACCGACCAACTTCATGCTGCCCGGGCAGCTGGTGGGCGTGGTCGGCCCCAACGGCTGCGGCAAGTCCAACATCATGGATGCCGTGCGCTGGGTGCTGGGCGAGAGCCGCGCCAGCGAGCTGCGCGGCGAGTCCATGCAGGACGTGATCTTCAACGGCACGACCAGTCGCAAGCCGGCCAGCCGCGCCAGTGTGGAGCTGGTGTTCGACAACTCGGACCACCGCGCCGGCGGCCAGTGGAGCCAGTTCACCGAGATCGCCGTCAAGCGCGTGCTCACGCGCGACGGCACCAGCAGCTACTACATCAACAACCAGCCGGTGCGCCGGCGCGACGTGCAGGACGTGTTCCTGGGCACCGGCCTGGGCCCGCGCGCCTACGCCATCATCGGCCAGGGCACGATCAGCCGCATCATCGAATCCAAGCCCGAGGAGCTGCGCCTGTTCCTCGAAGAGGCTGCGGGCGTCTCCAAGTACAAGGAGCGCCGCCGCGAGACCGAGAACCGCCTGTCCGACACGCGGGAGAACCTGACCCGCGTGGAAGACATCCTGCGCGAGCTCAATGCCAACCTCGAGAAGCTCGAGCGCCAGGCCGAAGTCGCGCAGAAGTACAACACGCTGCAGGCCGACGTCACGCTCAAGCAGCACCAGCTCTGGTACCTCAGGCGCTCCGAGGCCGAGGCCGACCAGACCCGGATCCGCCAGGAAGGGGAGAAGGCGGTCATCGAGCTCGAGTCCCGCGTGGCCGACCTGCGCCACATCGAGGCCGACCTCGAGACCATCCGCCAGGCGCACTACGCGGCCGGCGACCAGGTCAACCAGGCCCAGGGCCTGCTGTACGAGGCCAGCACCGAGGTGGGCCGGCTCGAGGCCGAGATCCGCTTCGTGGTCGAAGGGCGCCAGCGTGTCGAGGAACGCCTGCTCACGCTGAAGGAGCAGACCGCCCAGTGGGCCACGCGCAAGCAGGATGCCCAGGCCGAGATCGAGCGCCTGGCCGAACTCGCCGTGGTGGGCGAGGAACAGAACACCCTGCTGGCCGCCCAGCTCGAAGAGCAGGCACAGGCCCTGCCGGACCTGGAGGAGGCGCTGCGCCAGGCCCAGAGCCGTGCCAACGAGCAGCGCAGCAGCGTGGCCCAGGTGCAGCAGCAGATCCAGGTGCTGGCGGCCGAGCAGCGCAGCATCGACGAGCAGACCCGCCAGCTGCAGCAGCGCCACGAACGGCTGAGCGCCGACCGCAATGCCCTGGCCGCGCCCGACGAGGCCAGGCTGCAGAACCTGCAGGCCCAGCTGGCCCAGGCCAGCGAGGCCGCCAGCGTGGCCGAGGCGCGCCTGCACGAGCTGCAGGAGAGCGTGCCGCAGCTCGACGAGGCGCGGCGCAACCAGCAGCAGGCTGTCAACACCGAATCCGCACGCCAGGCCGACCTGTCGGCCCGCATGGAAGCGCTCAAGGCCCTGCAGGAGAAGGTCAAGACCGACGGCAAGCTCCAGCCCTGGCTGGCCCGGCACGGCCTGGCCGACCTGCAGGGGCTGTGGACCAGACTGCACATCGAGCAGGGCTGGGAGAGCGCCCTCGAGGCTGCGCTGCGCGAGCGCATGGGCGCGCTCGAGGTCAGCCGGCTGGACATGGTCAAGTCCTTCGCGACCGATGCGCCGCCGGCCAAGCTGGCCTTCTACAGCGCACCGGGCGCCGGCGTGCCCGAGAAGGCCACCGCGCTGGCCCGCCTGTCCGACCTGCTGCGCGTGGGCGACGCCGGCCTCAAGGCCGTGCTGGCCGACTGGCTGCAGGGCTGCTATGTGGCGCAGAGCTTCGAGGAGGCGCTGGCCCAGCGGGCCCAGCTGCAGCCCGGCGAGACCCTGTATGTGAAGAGCGGCCATGCCGTCAGCGCCCATGGCGTGAGCTTCTATGCCCAGGACTCCGAGCAGTCCGGCCTGCTGGCGCGCGCGCAGGAGATCGAGAACCTGGAGAAGCAGCTGCGGGCCCAGTCGCTCATCAGCGAGGAAGCGCGCAGCGCGCTGGTGCGTGCCGAGGCGGCCTACGCCGATGCCTCGCAGCGCCTGGTGACGGCGCGCCGCGAGGCCGCCGAGAGCCAGGCCCGCGCCCATGAACTGCAGGTCGAGACGCTGCGCCTGACGCAGCTGGCCGAGCAGACGCGCGCGCGCAGCGAGCAGATTGCCGGCGACCTCACCGAGGTCGAGGCCCTGCTCGAGGAATTGCAGGAGCGCCGCCTGGCGGCCGAGGGCCGCTTCGAGGAGCTCGACATGCAGCTGGCCGACAGCCAGGAGCGCCATGCCCAGCTCGACGAGCGCGTGCTGGAAGCCGAGCGCAAGCTCGGCGCCTGCCGCGAGCAGCAGCGCAGCCTGGAGCGCCAGGCTCAGGAGGCCACCTTCTCGCTGCGCACGCTCGACGCCCGCAAGGCGGAACTGGCGCGCGCCATCGACACTGCCGAGCAACAGGCGGCCTCCATCACGGGCGAGGAACAGCGCGCCCGCGACGAACTCGCGCGCCTGACCGACGCCGCAGCCCAGGCCGGCTTGCAGAATGCGCTGGCGCTCAAGCTCGAGCGCGAGCAGGCCCTGGCCGCCAAGCGCAGCGAGTACGACGACCTGACCGCCAAGCTGCGCGCCAGCGACGAGCGCCGCATCAAGCTCGAGCGCGAGCTCGATCCGCTGCGCCAGCGCATTCAGGACATGCAGCTCAAGGAGCAGGCCGCACGCCTGGGGCTGGAGCAGTATGCCCAGCTGCTGGCCGATGCCCACGCCGACCTGGAGGCCGTGGCCCGGTCCATCGAGGAGGGCAACGTGCGCCTGGCCGGCCTGCAGGGCGAGATCGAGCGCCTCAACCGCGAGATCGCCGCCCTGGGCGCCGTCAACCTCGCGGCGCTGGAGGAGCTGGCCCACGCCCGCGAACGCAAGCAGTTCCTCGACGCCCAGTCGGCCGACCTGACCGATGCGATGAACACGCTGGAGGCGGCCATCCGCAAGATCGACGGCGAGACGCGCGAGCTGCTGGGCGGCACCTTCAAGACCGTCAACGAGCACTTCGGCCGCATGTTCCCCGAGCTCTTCGGCGGCGGGCAGGCCCGCCTCATCATGACCGGCGACGAGATCCTCGACGCCGGCGTGCAGGTCATGGCCCAGCCGCCGGGCAAGAAGAACCAGACCATCCACCTGCTGTCGGGTGGCGAGAAGGCGCTGACCGCCATCGCCCTGGTGTTCGCGATCTTCCAGCTCAACCCGGCCCCGTTCTGCCTGCTCGACGAGGTGGACGCGCCGCTGGACGACGCCAACACCGAACGCTACGCCAAGCTGGTGACCAGCATGAGCCGCGGCACCCAGTTCCTGTTCATCAGCCACAACAAGATCGCCATGGAGATGGCCGAGCAGCTCATCGGCGTGACCATGCAGGAGCAGGGTGTCTCGCGCATCGTGGCGGTGGACATGGAGTCCGCCGTGAGCATGGCCGAGGCGGCCTGAGCCCCCCGCATGTCCCGACCCGGACGGACCTTCCCATGAGCGCGCTGCAGATCGGCCTGGCGATTGCCGGTGGCCTCGTGCTGGTGGCACTGGTGGTGCACGGCGCCTGGACCGCGCGCCGCAACCAGCCGCGCCAGGCCGAGCCCGACACCGTGCCGCTGGAGCCGCAGGGCCTGGACGAGCTGCCCCGGTCGCCGTCGTTGGCCGAGGCCGACGATCCCGGCCTGATGCTGCCGCCAGCGCTGGAGAAGAAGCCCGCGCTGGACCCGCTGATCGACGTCATCGCCCCGATCAACCTCGAGACCCCTGTGGCCGGCGAGGTCCTGCTGCAGCTGATGCCGGCCACGCGCCGCGTGGGCAGCAAGGCCTTCGCCATCGAGGCCCTGCCCGAACTCGGCGCCGCCGGCGAGCTGCCCCAGCCGGGCCGGCGCTACCTGGCGCTGCAGGCCGGGGTGCAGCTGGCCAACCGCACGGGGGCCCTCAACGAGATCGAGTACTCCGAGTTCGTGATGAAGGTGCAGGCCTACGCCGATGCCGTGGGCGGCACCCCCGAATTCCCCGACATGCTCGATGCCGTGGCGCGGGCGCGCGAGCTCGACGCCTTTGCCAGCGAGCACGACGCCCAGCTCAGCGTGACGCTGCGGGCCCGCCAGACCGCCTGGAGCCCGGGCTACGTGCAGCAGAACGCCGCGCGGCTGGGCTTCGTGGCCGGTGTGCTGCCCGGGCGCATGGTGTTGCCGGCGGCCACGGCCGGCCTGCCGCCGGTGCTGGGCCTGATGTACGACGCCCAGGCGGCAATGGCCGAGGACCCGGCCCTCAGCGCCATCCGCGAGATCACCCTGAGCCTGGATGTCTCGCAGGTCATGCGCGAGGAGCGGCCCTATGTGCGCCTGCGCGAGGCGGCGCAGTGGCTGGCCGACGTGATGGACGGCCAGATCACCGATGACAACGGCCAGCCGCTCGACAGCGATGCCATGGACCGCATCGGTGCCGAACTCGAGCATCTCTACGATGCGCTCGATGCGCGCGAGCTTTCCGCCGGTTCCGTGCTGGCCCGCCGTCTTTTCTCCTGATTCCCCGTGACTGCCCGATGAGCACGCCCGACCTGTTCGACGCGGCGCCCGCCGCCCCGTCCCCCGCCGAGCGCGTGCAGGAACTGCACCGCCTGCTGCACCACCACGCCCACCGCTACTACGTGCTCGACGCGCCGGAGATCCCGGATGCCGAGTACGACCGGCTGTTTCGCGAACTGCAGGCCATCGAGGCCGCGCACCCCGAGCTGCTCACGCCCGACTCGCCGACGCAGCGCGTGGGCGGCAGGCCGCTGGACCACTTTGCCAGCGTGCGGCATGCCGTGCCCATGCTGAGCATCCGCACCGAGACCGACACCGAGGCCAGCGGGGCGCAGAACTTCGACGCCCGCGTGCGGCGCGAGCTCGGCCTGACCGAGTCTGATCCGGCCGTCGACTACGTCGCCGAACCGAAGTTCGACGGCCTGGCCATCAACCTGCGCTACGAGCGTGGCGTGCTGGTGCAGGCCGCCACGCGTGGCGACGGCGAGGTGGGCGAGGACGTGACGCAGAACATCCGCACCATCGGACAGATTCCATTGAGAATTGGTGCCCCCACGCTCGGCACTGACGTGTCCTCGCTGCCCCCCGAGGGGGCGCGTTTCGCCTTGGGGCGGCCCGGCGGCGAAACCTGCCCGCCTGTCCCTCCGGTTCTGGAAGTGCGCGGCGAGGTCTACCTGCGCCGCGACGACTTCGAAGCGCTCAATGAACGGCAGCGTGCCGCCGGCGACAAGACCTTCGTCAACCCGCGCAATGCGGCGGCCGGAGCGGTGCGCCAGCTCGACCCGGCGATTGCCGCGCAAAGGCCCCTGAGCTTCTTTACCTACGGCCTGGGCGAGGTCACGCCGGGCGTGGTGGCCTTCCAGACCCATTTCGAATGGCTGCAGGCGCTCAAGTCCTGGGGTTTCCCGGTCTGCGAGCATGTTGCGCTGGCGCGCGGCGCGGAAGAACTGGTGGCCTACCACCAGCGCATCGGCGCGCTGCGCGACAGCCTGCCCTATGACATCGACGGCGTCGTCTACAAGGTCAATAGTCTGGCGCTGCAGGAGCAGATGGGTTTCGTGACACGCGAGCCGCGCTGGGCCGTGGCCCACAAGTATCCGGCGCAGGAGATGCTGACCACCGTGCAGGCCATCGAGGTACAGGTGGGGCGCACCGGCAAGCTCACGCCGGTGGCCAAGCTCGCTCCGGTGTTTGTCGGTGGCGTCACCGTGACGAATGCCACCCTGCACAACGAGGACGAGGCGCGGCGCAAGGACGTGCGCGTGGGCGACACGGTCATCGTGCGCCGTGCCGGCGACGTGATCCCCGAGGTGGTGGCGGTGCTGCCCGACAAGCGGCCGCCGGGCGCCGGGGTCTTCACCATGCCGCACCGCTGCCCGGTCTGCGGCTCGGACGCCGTGCGCGAGGAGGGCGAGGTCGACTACCGCTGCACGGGCGGCCTGTACTGCAGCGCCCAGCGCAAGCAGGCCATCCTGCATTTCGCGCAGCGCCGCGCGCTCGACATCGAGGGCCTGGGCGAGAAGCTGGTGGACCAGCTGGTGGAGCAGCAGGTGGTCAAGGTCCTGCCCGACCTCTACCGCCTGGGCCTCACGGCCCTGGCCGGCCTGGAGCGCATGGCCGAGAAGTCCGCCATGAACGTGCTGGAGGCGCTGGAGAAATCCAAGTCCACCACGCTGCCGCGCTTTCTCTACGGGCTGGGCATCCGCCACGTGGGCGAGGCCACGGCCCGGGATCTCGCACGGCATTTCGGCGCGCTCGACCGCATCATGGATGCCAGCGTCGAGCAGCTGCTCGAGGTCAACGACGTCGGCCCCGTGGTGGCGCAGAGCATCCGCACCTTCTTCGACCAGCCGCACAACCGCGAGGTGGTGGAGCAGCTGCGCGCCTGCGGCCTGCACTGGCCCGAGGGCGAGCCTGCGGTGCAGGCGCCGCGCCCGCTGGCGGGCAAGACCTTCGTGCTCACCGGCACCCTGCCCACGCTGAGCCGCGAGGCCGCCAAGGAGATGCTCGAGGCCGCCGGTGCCAGGGTGGCCGGCTCGGTGAGCCAGAAGACCGACTACGTCGTCGCCGGCGCGGAGGCGGGCAGCAAGCTCGAGAAGGCGATGGCCCTGGGGGTATCCATCCTCGATGAAAGCGGACTTTTTCACCTTTTAAGGGGCGACTGAGCCGGCCCGCAGGGCATAAACTCGACCCGAGCAGCTCAGGCTGCAAGAACCAAGAACAGAATGGGGTCGACATGAATCTGCTTTCGCGTTTGCTGTTCCAGCGCATTGCCACCCGCCTGGGGGCCGGCTTCGGGGTGCTGCTGTTGCTCATGGCGCTCATGCTCGCGGTGGCGCTGGTCTCGCTGGCGCTGATCCAGCGCAGCAACGATGCCAACCGCAGCCATACCGAGCGGCTGGTGCTGGTGCAGGAATGGGCGGCCCAGGTGCAGACCAACCTGGACCGCGCGCTCACCACGACCCGCCTCGACGCCAGCGTGGGTGACGACCAGGCCCTGCGCGACCGGCTGGGCCCGGTCTACAACAAACTCAGCGAGGACATGGCCCAGACGGCCACGGCCAACGTGGAGCTGCAGAAGCGGGTGATGGCCGTGTCCGACGAGCCCACGGTGGCCGCCATGGTCGAACGCATCAACTCCGCGCGGGCGCGTTTCGTGACCCTGCGCGGGCAGATCGGCGACGACATCCAGCTGGGCGAGGGTGGTCCGCGCATCGACGCCGAACTTGTCCCGCTGGCGCGTTCCCTCATCCAGTCCATCGACGAGCTCAACCGGAACCTGAAGGCCCGCAGCGAGGCGGCCATGGCCGATCTGGCGGGCGGTGTCGCGCGCGCCCGGACCCTGCTGGTGCTGATCTGCGTGCTGGCCCTGGCGCTGGGCGTGGCGATTGCGTGGCTGACCACCCGCGCCATCACCGAGCCCATGCACGAGGCGGTGCAGATCGCCGAGCACATCGCCGCAGGCGACCTGAGCCACAGCTTTGCCACCGAGCGGCCGGACGAGATCGGCTCCATGCTGCGCCGGCTGGCGCTCATGCAGGACAAGCTGCGCGCCGCGCTCGGCGAGATCGGGCAGGCCACCGAGCAGATCATGCACGCGAGTGCGGAGGTTGCCAGCGGCAACGCCGACCTGTCGCAGCGTACCGAGCAGACGGCCGCGAACCTGCAGCAGACCGCGGCTTCGATGACGCAGCTCACGGGCACCATCCGGCAATCGGCCGACTCCGCGCGCACCGCCAACCAGCTGGCGGCCTCGGCCGCGCAGGTGGCGCAGCACGGCGGGCAGGTGGTGTCGCAGGTGGTCAGCACCATGGGCGACATCAACCAGAGTTCCGGCCAGATCGCCAGCATCATCGGCGTGATCGACAGCATCGCCTTCCAGACCAACATTCTGGCGCTCAATGCGGCCGTCGAGGCTGCGCGCGCCGGCGAGCAGGGTCGTGGCTTTGCCGTCGTGGCCTCCGAGGTCCGCAGCCTGGCCCAGCGTTCGGCCGAGGCCGCACGCGAGATCAAGGCCCTGATCGACGCCAGCGTGGGCAAGGTGGAGGCGGGCACGCAGCTGGTGCGCGACGCCGGCAGCACCATGGACGAGATCGTGGCCAGCGTGCAGCGGGTGACCGACATGATCGCCGGCATCAGCGCGGCGGCCAGCGATCAGGACCAGGGCGTGGTGCAGATGAACGCGGCCGTCGGCCAGCTCGACCAGATGACGCAGCAGAACGCCGCCCTGGTGGAGGAGTCGGCGGCGGCAGCGGAAAGCCTCAAGGACCAGGCCCGGCGCCTGTCCGGCATCGTGGCCGCGTTCCGCCTGGCCTGAGTCCGCTCAGGCTTCCGGCCGGCGCCACAGCCAGGCCAGCACGCCGGCCATGCAGGCGATGGCCAGCAGCGCAGCCCAGCGCGGCACGAAGAGCAGCAGCACGATGGCGCTGGCACTCATCACCACCGTGGCCGCCCATTTGGCCTGGCGACGCACCACGCCGCCGTGGCGCCAGTCGCGCAGCATGGGCCCGAAGGCGCGATGCCGCTCCAGCCAGCGCAGCAGCCCGGGCGAGCTGCGGGCTGCAGCCCAGGCGGAAAGCAGGATGAAGGGCGTGGTGGGCAGCACGGGCAGGAAGATCCCGATCAGCCCCAGCAGCAGGCTCAGCAGGGCCAGTCCGAGGTAGAGCCAGCGGACCAGCGGCTGGCGGCGCGGAACGGGCGGCGGTGGCAGGGGCATGCGGGCGATTGTGCCGTGGCTTATGCTTGCCGCTTCCAGTCCCGCTTCCACCATGACCGTCCGCAACATTCTCAGGATGGGCGACCCGCGCCTGCTGCGCGTGGCCCGACCCGTGACCGACTTCGACAGCGATGCGCTGCACCTGCTGATCACCGACCTGCTCGACACCATGGCGGCCGCCAACGGCGCCGGCCTGGCCGCACCGCAGATCGGAGTAGACCTGCAACTGGTGATCTTCGGCAGCGGCAGCCCCAACCCGCGCTACCCCGACGCCCCCATCGTGCCGCGCACGGTGCTGTGCAACCCCGTGATCACGGCACTCGGCGAGGAGGAGGAACTCGGCTGGGAAGGCTGCCTGTCGGTGCCCGGGCTGCGCGGCCTCGTGCCGCGCCATGCACGCATCCGCTACACCGGGTTCGACCCGTATGGCGACCCGATCGACCGCACCGTGGAAGGCTTCCACGCACGCGTGGTGCAGCACGAATGCGACCACCTGGTCGGCAAGCTCTACCCCATGCGCATGCGCGACTTCACGCAGTTCGGCTACACCGAGGTGCTGTTTCCGGGGCTGGATGCCACGCAGGACGACTGAGTCGGTGAGCTGGAGCGATTGAGCGCCGCCGGGCCGCCCCAAGGCGCGAGGGCCCCCTCGGGGGGCAGCGAACCCCACGCAGTGGGGAGCGTGGGGGCCTCTTACGAGGCGAGCACGTCCAGCAGCTCGGTCTCGATGGCGATCTGGGCGCGGTTGTTCTGCAGGGCGGCGCCGTCGATGAGGAAGGTGTCGTCGACCCGTTCGCCCAGGGTGTTGACCTTGGCCAGCTGCAGGTTCAGCCGGTGGCGCGCCAGCACGCGTGCCACCTTGTAGAGCAGCCCGGCCTGGTCGCTGGCGGAGATGCTCAGCAGCCAGCGCTGGGCCTTCTCGTCGGGGCGCAGGCTCACGCGCGGGGTGACGGGGAAGCTCTTGACGCGGCGCGAGAGCCGGCCGCGGCTGGGCTCTGCCAGCGGGCCGGCTTCGGTGATGGCGCGCGCGAGTTCGGCCTCCACCAGGCTGGTGAGCTCGCGCACGTGTCCGGAGAGCTCCGGCATGGTGACCTGGAAGGTGTCGATGGCGTAGCCGTTGCGCGCGGTGTGGATGCGTGCGTCCAGGATGCTGAAGTTGCCGTGGTCGAAGTAGCCGCAGATGCGGGCGAACAGGTCGGGCTGGTCCTTGGCGTACACCAGCACCTGCAGGCCTTCGCCCACCGGGGAGCGGCGCGCGCGCACGATGGGCTTGTCGCTGCCCACGAAGCGCGAGAGCTGGCGCGTGTGCCAGGCGATGTCGTCGGCATCGTGGCGCATGAAGTAGCTCACGTCCAGTGTGTCCCACAGCTTCTTCTGCGCCTCGTGGGGCAGGCTGTGCAGGGCCAGCTGCACCAGCGCCTCGCGCTTGCGCGCCTCGACCTCGGCATCCGGCGAGGGGGCGTGCCCGCCCAGGGTGCGCAGGGTGTAGCGGTACAGGTCCTCGAGCAGCTTGCCCTTCCAGGCATTCCAGACCTTGGGACTGGTGCCGCGGATGTCGGCCACCGTCAGCAGGTACAGGGCGGTGAGGTAGCGTTCGTTGCCCACGCGCTGCGCGAAGGCGTTGATGACGTCGGGGTCGCTGAGGTCGGACTTCTGCGCCACGCGACTCATGGACAGGTGTTCGCGCACCAGGAACTCGATGAGCCGTGCGTCCTCGCGCGCGATGCCGTGCTGGCGCGCGAAACGCCTGACCTCGGCGCCACCCAGGTCCGAGTGGTCGCCGCCGCGCCCCTTGGCGATGTCGTGGAAGAGGGCGGCGGTGTAGAGGATCCAGGGCTGGTCCCAGCCGGCGGCCAGCTGCGAGCAGAAGGGGTACTCGTGCGTGTGCTCGGCAACGAAGAAGCGCCGCACGTTGCGCAGCACCATCAGGATGTGCTGGTCCACGGTGTAGACGTGGAACAGGTCGTGCTGCATCTGGCCGACGATGCGCCGGAACGGCCAGAGGTAGCGCCCCAGCACCGAGGTCTGGTTCATCAGCCGCAGGGCGTGCATGATGCCGCGCGGCTGCTTGAGGATGCGCATGAAGCTGGCGCGGTTGGCCGGGTCGTTGCGGAAACCCGCGTTCATCACGCCGCGCGCGTTGTAGAGCGCGCGCAGGGTGCGCGCCGACAGGCCCTTGGCGCCTTCGGTGCGCTGGTAGACCAGGAAGGTTTCGAGGATGGCCCGCGGTTCGCGCAGGTAGAGGTCGTCGCTGGCGACCTCGATGAAGCCGGACTTGTCGTAGAAGCGTTCGTCGATCGGGCGCAGGGCCTGGGTGCTCGGGTTGAGCCGCTCCTCGATGTTGAGCAGCAGGATCTGGTTGAGCTGCGTCACCGCCTTGGCCGCCCAGTAGTAATGGCGCATCAGCGCCTCGCTGGCGCGGACCTTGGTGCGGACCTCGCCCGATTGGGCGCTGTAGCCGAAGGTCTGGGCCACCGCGGTCTGCAGGTCGAACACCAGCCGGTCCTCGCGGCGTCCGGCCACCTGGTGCAGGCGCAGGCGGATCAGCGAGAGCATGGCCTCGTTGCGCTTGAGCTGCTTGACTTCGAAGGGCGTGGCCAGTCCGCAGCGCGCCAGTTCGTCCCAGCTGCTGCCGTAGCCGGCCGCGTGGGCCACCCAGAGGATGATCTGCAGGTCGCGCAGGCCGCCGGGCGATTCCTTGCAGTTGGGCTCCAGCGCGTAGGGGGTGTCCTCGAACTTGCTGTGGCGCTGCTGCATCTCCAGCGTCTTGGCGACGAAGAAGGCACGGGCGTCCAGCGCCTGGCGGAACTGCCAGCGGAAATCCTTGAACAGCGCGGCGTGGCCACAGATCAGGCGCGACTCGAGCAGCGCCGTCTGCACCGTCACGTCCTTGGCGGCTTCGGCCAGGCATTCGTCGAGCGTGCGCACGCTCGAGCCGATCTCCAGCCCGGCATCCCAGCAGCTGGTGATGAAGGTCTCGATGCGCTGGCGCAGCACCTCGTCCTGCTCCGCGGACTGGCCGGCGGGCAGCAGCACCAGCACGTCGATGTCGGAGGAGGGAAAGAGCTCGCCGCGGCCGAAACCGCCCACGGCCACCAGGGCGCAGGTGTCGGCGAAGCCGGCCTGGCGCCAGAGCTGGCGCAGCGTGGCGTCGGCCAGCCGGGCCAGGCCGCGCAGGGCGGTCCTGACGCCACGGGGGGAGGCGCCGCTGGCACTGACGCCCTGGAGGAGTTCGGTCTTGCGGGCGCGGTATTCGTCGCGCAGAGTCTGGAGGTTTTGCATCGCCGGACTGAAGCAGGAATCAGGCCAGACCGCGAGGCCTCAGGCCGTCGCCGTCGCCTGGATGAAGGCCGGCGGGGGCGGGCTGCCGGCCGAGAGCGTGAGCACCTCGTAGCCGGTGGGCGTGACCAGCACCGTGTGCTCCCACTGGGCCGAGAGCGAATGGTCCTTGGTCACGATGGTCCAGCCGTCGCCCAGCTCCTTGATGTCGCGCTTGCCGGCGTTGATCATGGGCTCGATGGTGAAGGTCATGCCCGGCTTGAGCTCGTCGAGCGTGCCGGGCTTGCCGTAGTGCAGAACCTGCGGATCCTCGTGGAAGCCCAGACCGATGCCGTGGCCACAGAACTCGCGCACCACCGAACAGCCGTTGCTTTCGGCGAACTTCTGGATGGCCCAGCCGATGTCGCCCAGATGGGCGCCGGGCCTGACCTGCGCGATGCCGTGCCACATGGCCTCGTAGGTCAGGGTGCACAGGCGCTTGGCGGCGATCGAGGCCTCGCCGACGATGAACATGCGGCTGGTGTCACCGTGCCAGCCGTCCTTGATGACGGTGATGTCGATGTTGACGATGTCGCCCTTCTTGAGGGCCTTGTCGTTCGGGATGCCGTGGCAGACCTGATGGTTCACCGAGGTGCAGATCGACTTGGGGTAGGGGTTGTAGCCGGACGGGGCGTAGTTCAGCGGGGCGGGGACGGCCTTCTGCACGTCCACGATGTAGCCGTGGGCCAGCATGTCGAGCTCGTTGGTGGTCACGCCGGGTTTCACATGGGGGGTGAGGAAATCCAGCACTTCGGAGGCCAGCCGGCCCGCCAGGCGCATGCCGGCGATGCCGGCTTCGTCTTTGTAGGTGATCGTCATGGGCCGGAATTATCCCACCGGGCGTGCCGGCGCGCAGGACACGGGGCCGGCCGGCGCACGCGCAAGGCCGAAAGCAGGGGTGGCGGACGGTAAAATCGGAGCCGGCAACGGATGTCCCGTCCGCCCCCCTCACCAAGGCCACCCCTGTGACCCTGCACATCTCCTCTTTCGATGGCGGCAGCGCCCTGAGTGCTTTCCGCGTCCAGCAGATCCTGCCCCGCCTGCAGGCCATCCACGACAAGATCAGCGGCATTGCCGCCCGTTACGTCCACCTCGTCGCCAGCGACAGCATCCCGGATGCGGCCCGCCAGCAGCAGCTTGCCGCGCTGCTGACCTACGGCGAGCCCTATGCCGGCCCCGCCGACGGGCCCCTGGTAGTGGTGGCACCGCGCCTGGGCACGGTCTCGCCCTGGGCTTCCAAGGCGACCGACATCGCGCACAACTGCGGCCTGGCCGTGCACCGCATCGAGCGCATCGTCGAATACCGCCTGACGCTCAAGTCCGGCCTGCTCGGCAAGGCCGCACTGAGTTCCGAGCAGCTCGGCCAGGTGGCGGCCCTGCTGCACGACCGCATGACCGAGAGCGCGCTGGCCAGCCGCGAGGAGGCGGCCGCGCTGTTCACCGAGCTGCACCCGGCGCCCATGGAGCACGTGGACATCCTGGGCGGCGGCCGCCAGGCCCTGGAAGCGGCCAATGTGCAGTTCGGCCTGGCGCTGGCCGACGACGAGATCGACTATCTGGTGGACGCTTTCGGTACGCTCAAGCGCAACCCGACCGACGTCGAGCTCATGATGTTCGCGCAGGCCAACAGCGAACACTGCCGCCACAAGATCTTCAACGCGGACTTCACCATCGACGGCGTGCGCCAGGAGCGCAGCATGTTCGGAATGATCCGCCACACCCACCAGACCCACCCGCAGCACACGGTGGTGGCCTATTCGGACAACGCCTCCATCATGGAAGGCAACCCGGTCGAGCGCTTCGTGGCGCAGATTGGTCAGGGGGGCGCACCGGCCTATGCGAAGTCTCAGGCCCTGCAGCACGTGCTGATGAAGGTCGAGACGCACAACCACCCGACCGCCATCTCCCCGTTCCCGGGCGCCTCCACGGGTGCGGGCGGCGAGATCCGCGACGAGGGCGCCACGGGCCGTGGCTCGCGTCCCAAGGCCGGCCTGACCGGGTTCACCGTCTCCAGACTCTGGGGCGGCTGGTCGGACCAGCCGGGCGGCAAGCCCGGGCACATCGCCAGCCCCCTGCAGATCATGATCGAGGGCCCGCTGGGCGGTGCCGCCTTCAACAACGAGTTCGGTCGTCCCAACCTGGCCGGCTACTTCCGTGAATACGAGCAGGCGGTGACCAGCGACCAGGACACGGTGCTGCGTGGCTACCACAAGCCCATCATGATCGCCGGTGGCGTGGGCGCCATCGACGCGAAGCAGACGAAGAAGATCGAGTTCCCGGCCGGCACGCTGCTCATCCAGCTCGGCGGCCCGGGCATGCGCATCGGCATGGGCGGCGGCGCCGCCAGTTCCATGGCCACGGGCGCCAACGCGGCCGAGCTCGATTTCGACTCCGTGCAGCGCGGCAACCCCGAGATCGAGCGCCGCGCGCAGGAGGTCATCAACCACTGCTGGGCCCAGGGCGACAGGAACCCCATCCTGGCCATCCACGACGTGGGGGCCGGCGGCCTCTCGAACGCCTTCCCCGAGCTGAGCAACGACGCCGGCCGGGGTGCGCGCTTCGACCTGCGCGCCGTGCCGCTGGAGGAGAGCGGCCTGGCGCCGAAGGAGATCTGGTGCAACGAGAGCCAGGAGCGCTACGTGATGGCCATCGCGCCCGAGTCGCTGGAGCAGTTCAAGGCCTTCTGCGAGCGTGAGCGCTGTCCGTTTGCCGTGGTCGGTGTGGCGACCGAGGAGCGCCAGCTCGTCTTGGCCGACGAGGGGCATGAGTCGCCAGTGGACATGCCCATGGACGTGCTGCTGGGCAAGCCGCCCAGGATGCACCGCGACGTCAAGACCATCCCGCGCACCTTCAAGCCCCTGGACCTGACCGGTGTGGACCTGCAGAAGGCCGTGATCGACGTGCTGAGCCACCCGACCGTGGCCTCCAAGCGCTTCCTCATCACCATCGGTGACCGCGCCGTGGGCGGCCTCACGCACCGCGACCAGATGGTTGGCCCCTGGCAGGTCCCCGTGGCCGACGTGGCCGTGACCCTGGCCGACTACGCCGGCTTCAAGGGCGAAGCCATGAGCATGGGCGAGCGCACCCCGCTGGCCGTGCTCGACGCCCCCGCGTCCGGCCGCATGGCCGTGGCCGAGGCCATCACCAACCTGCTGGCCGCGCCCATCGAGCTGCCGCGCGTCAAGCTCTCGGCCAACTGGATGGCCGCCTGCGGCGAGCCCGGCGAGGACGCCGCGCTCTACGCCACCGTCAAGGCCGTGGGCATGGATCTGTGCCCGGCGCTGGGCATCTCGATTCCGGTGGGCAAGGACAGCCTGTCCATGCGCACCCAGTGGACGGTACAGGATGGCCCCTCCGGTAGCGGCAACGAGAAGAAGAAGGTCACTTCGCCGGTCTCGCTGATCGTGAGCGCCTTCGCCACGCTGTCCGACGTGCGCGGCACGCTGACGCCCCAGCTGGAGAACACGGCGGACACCACGCTGCTGCTCGTGGACCTCGGCCAGGGGCGCAACCGCATGGCCGGCTCCATCCTCGCGCAGACCCTGGACCAGACCGGTGACACGGTGCCGGACCTGGACGACCCGCAGGATCTCGTGAAGCTCGTGAACGCCGTCAACGCCCTGCGCGCCCAACGCAAGCTGCTGGCCTACCACGACCGCAGCGACGGCGGCCTGCTCGCCGCCGTGGCCGAGATGGCCTTTGCCGGTCACGTGGGCGTGGCCCTCAACGTGGACCTGCTGGTCACCGAGGGCGACGGCATCGCGGACAGCCGCATGGACACCGGCGACAGCAAGAACTGGACGGCGCAGGTCAGCGCCCGGCGCGAGGAGCTCACGCTCAAGGCCCTGTTCAACGAGGAACTCGGCGTGGTGCTGCAGGTGCAGACGCAGGACCGTGACGCCGTGCTGGCCGTGCTGCGCGAGCATGGCCTGGGCAAGGTCAGCCACGTCATCGGCAAGACCCGGCTGCAAGGCACGGGGGCCGGCGAGCTGCAGGTCTGGCGCGACGCCCGGGCCGTGTTCTCGGCAAAACTTTCCGACCTGCACCAGGTGTGGGACAGCGTGAGCTGGAAGATCTGCCAGCAGCGTGACAACACAGCCTGCGCCGACCAGGAGCACGCCGCCGCCGGCGCGCCGGCCGACCCGGGCATGCACGTGCACCTGACCTTCGATCCGGCCGAGAAGCTGGCCCCGGCGCTGCTCAAGAGCCGCCCGAAGGTGGCCGTGCTGCGCGAGCAGGGCGTGAACTCGCACCTGGAGATGGCCTATGCCTTCACCGAGGCCGGCTTCGAGGCCTATGACGTGCACATGACCGACCTGCAGAGCGGGCGTGCGCACCTCAGCGACTTCAAGGGCGTGGTGGCCTGCGGCGGATTCAGCTACGGCGACACCCTGGGCGCGGGCATCGGCTGGGCGCGCTCCATCACCTTCAATCCCGTGCTGTCGGAGCAGTTCCAGGACTTCTTTGCCCGCCAGGACACCTTCGGCCTGGGCGTTTGCAACGGTTGCCAGATGTTTGCCGAGCTGGCCGACATCATCCCCGGTGCGCAGGACTGGCCGCGCTTCACCACCAACCGCAGCGAGCGCTTCGAGGCCCGCCTGTCCATGGTGGAGGTGCTCGATTCGCCCTCCCTGTTCTTCCGGGGCATGGCCGGCAGCCGGCTGCCGATCGCCGTCGCGCACGGCGAGGGCTACGCCAACTTCGCCCACCGCGGCAATGCGGCGAAAGCCATCGCGGCCATGCGTTTCGTGGACAACACAGGGGCGGCCACCGAGGCCTATCCGTTCAACCCGAACGGCAGCGCCGGCGGCCTGACGGCCGTCACCACGCTGGACGGCCGCTTCACGGCCATGATGCCGCACCCCGAGCGCGTCTTCCGCAACATCCAGATGAGCTGGACGCCGCTGGACCCGGGCCAGCCCAGCCCCTGGATGCAGCTGTGGCGTAATGCACGCAAATGGGTTTCCTGAGCTGAGTTACTGATTCCGCAGGGCCGGGCCGCAGGCATACTGGCAGCATGAACCATCGTTCCCTGGGGCGCATGCTGCTGCTGGGCTTTCTGGCCCTGGGCCTGCTGCTGGCCTATCTGCTCAAGGCCAGCTTCGACAGCACGCTGCGCCAGACGACGGACAATGCGGAAAACCTGGTGCAGATCCTCGATGGCCAGCTCGGGGCGACGCTGCGCCGGCTCGACGCCAGCCTGCACGCCATCGCCACCGAACTGCCGCGCGCGGCCCTGCAGGTGGCGGCCGTGCCGCGCTACCAGCCGCAGGTGGCCGAGATCCTGCGCCGGCATTCGGAGAAGTTCCCCGAGCTCGGCGGCTACTACATCTGGGATGCCCGCGGCGACAGCCTCTACGACAGCCACTCGGTCGAGGCGCCCCCGCGCCAGCGGCGCAGCATCGCGCAGCGCGCAGGCTACCAGCGGCTGCGTGACGACCCGAAGCTCGACATCGCCTTTTCGGAGTCGATCCGGGGTGTCGTCTCGGGCCAGCTGACCGTGGCGGTCTACGTGCCCGTGCGCGACGCCACCGGGCGGCTGCAGGCCGTGCTCACGGGAACGCTGAGCCTGGCGCATTTCGAGCGCGTGTTCCGCGCCCTCCAGCTCAGCCCCGGCAGCGTGGTGTTCGTGCGCAGCACCACCGACCACAAGCTGGTGCTGCGCTATCCCATGATCGAGAGCGAGTTCAACCGCCCGGTGCGCAACCGCCTGCAGCAGCGCATCGATGCCGGCGAGAAGTCCGGGCGCGACCGCTTCCAGGCGGCCACCGACGGGCAGTACCGCCTGTATGGCTTCCGCCGCATCGACCAGTATCCCTTCTACGTGGTGGTGGGCCTGGCCGAGGCCGGAGCCCTGCTCACCTGGTACCGCGAGGCCTTCTTCGTGGTCGGTGCCAGCGTGCTGTTGGCGGCCGTGCTGGTGCTGCTGCTGTGGCGCATGCGCGAGATCGAAGCCGAGCGCGAGGCCGCGCGCCAGGAGGCGGACAAGGCCCTGCAGCTGCTGCACGAGGCCGTCAAGTCCATCTATGTCGGCTTCACCATCTACGACGAGCGGGACCGGCTGGTGATCTGCAACGACGCCCACATGGAGATGCACCACAGCACCCGCGACCTGCTGGTACCGGGCCGGACCTTCGAGGACATCCTGCGCCAGGGGGCCCTGCGCGGCCAGTACGTGCAGGCCGTCGGCCAGGTCGAGGCCTGGGTGCAGACGCGCCTGCAGCAGCACCGCGAGGCCGACGGGCGCACCTACGAACAGGCCATGGGCGACGGGCGCTGGCTGCTGGTCAGCGAGCACCGCACACCCAGCGGCTTCGTGGTCGGCAGCCGCGTCGACATCACCGAGCGCAAGAAGCTGGAGGCCGAGCTGCGCGAGCAGGCCAGCACCGACGCCCTCACCGGCCTGCCCAATCGGCGGCAGTTCCTCCAGCGCCTCGAGGAGGAGCTCGAGCGCGTGCGCCGCGGCACCACGCGCGAGGCCTGCGTGCTGATGCTGGACCTGGACCACTTCAAGCGCATCAACGACCAGTACGGCCATGCGGCGGGCGACAGCCTGTTGCGCCACTTTGCGAACATCCTGAGCGCCGAGCTGCGCGCCGCCGACACGGCCGGCCGGGTGGGGGGCGAGGAGTTCGCCGTCATCCTGCCGGGGACCGGGGAGCAGGCGGCGTGCGGTTTTTCCGAGCGCGTGCGGGCCAGGCTCGCAGCGCAGCCCCTGAGCTTCGGCGAGCACGCGGTGCAGGTCACGGTGAGCATCGGGATCGCCGCCATCGAGGTCGACGACCTGTCGTCCGACGCCGTGCTCAGCCGCGCCGACACTGCCCTGTACCAGGCCAAGAACAGCGGCCGCAACCAGGTGCGGATCGCCCCGCATTGAGTGCGACGCATGCCCGCGGCTTGACAGGCGCGCGCCCCCGCCCAATACTCGCTCGCAGGTTTGGCGCGTGCGCGTTGCACGCGGCCTGCAGCCCGATGCGGAGGTGTCCGATGAACAACGCTGCCCCCAGGTCGCAGAGTCCCGACATCAACGGACTGATCAGCGCCATCGCGCACAACCGCGAGGACAGCGTGCTCGCGCGCTTCCTCGGTGCGCAGTCCTGGTACATCGTGGCGGACTTCCTGCACCCGCGCCACTTCGAGAAGGGGCAGGTGCTGATCTCCCAGGGCGCGACCGATCGCAAGCTCTATTTTCTCGAATCCGGCAGCCTCAAGGTGGACGTGCGCACCGAGGTCGGTTTCGTGCAGCTGGCCCTGCTGGGGCCGGGCACCGTGGTGGGCGAGGGCAGCTTCTTCTCGCACCTGGGCCGCAATGCCTCGGTGCTGGCCTACAGCGACTGCAAGGTCTGGGAACTCGACCCGGAAGATTTCGACGCCCTGGCGCGCAAGCACCCGGGCGTGGCGCTGTCGCTGTCCCAGGCCCTGGGCGCCATTCTGGCCACCCGCATGCTCGACCTCAGCCGCCGGATTGCGGTCACCTGAAGTAACTTGGCCCCCACGCTCGGCACTTCGTGTCCTCGCTGCCCCCCCGAGGGGGCCCTCGCGGCTTCGGGCGGCCGTGCGCCGCTCGAGTTAGCTGGCCCAGAGGGCCATGAGGCGCGCGGCGGCCTGCTCGGGATCGGCTTCGGCCGTGATGGCCCGCACCACCGCCAGCGAGCCCACGCCCGTGGCCTTGATCTCCCCGAACCGGCTGGCATCGATGCCGCCGATGGCCACGCCCGGGTAGTCGCGCATCAGGCGTGCATACGCCGCCAGCCGGCCCGGGCCCTGGGGGGCGGTGGCCATGCGCTTGAGCGTGGTGGGGTAGACCGCACCCATGGCGATGTAGCTCGGGCTCAGGGCATCGGCGCGCACCATCTCGGCGTAGCCGTGGCTGGACAGGCCCAGGCGCAGGCCGGCCGTGCGGATGGCGGCGAAGTCGGCGATCTCCATGTCTTCCTGGCCCAGGTGCACGCCGTAGGCGCCGGCGGCGATGGCCTCGCGCCAGTGGTCGTTGATGAAGAGCAGGGCCTGCGTGCCGCGCACGGCGTCCACCGCGGCCTGCACCTCGCGCTGCACGGCGGCGGCATCGTCGGACTTGAAGCGCAGCTGCACCGTGGGCACGCCGGCACGTGCCATGCGGCCCACCCACAGCGCCGTGGGCAGCACGGCGTACAGGCCCAGGGCTTTCGGGCAGGCGGGGAAGGCATCGCCCCGCGGCCAGGGGCGCAGGCCGAAGTCGGCCGGCTCGTCCGGCCACCGCGCGGGATCGAAGCGGCCGGTGCGCTGCACCCGGGCCTGCCAGGCCCGGGCCACGCATTCGGCATCGATCTCGATGAAGCCCAGCGCCAGGGCGGCGTGCTTGGCCGTGCGATAGACGGTGTCCTCGCGGGTGTAGTGCAGGGCGGGCGCGCCCTCGACGGGAAGCGCCTTGTCGGCGTGGGCCGCGACGATGGCGCGGGCGTCGTTGTTCAGTTCAAGCATGTCTCGTCAGTCGTGATGTCGGCTTCAGGCGTGATGCCAGAAGGGGGTGCCCAGCACGGGCGTGGAAGGCTGGGCGGCGTCCTGCTCGCTCATGGCGCCCGAGCGCCAGGCGTCACGCCCGGCCCGGGTGGCGGCGGCAAAGGCGCCGGCCATGACGACCGGGTCCTGCGCCAGTGCGACGGCGGTGTTGAGCAGCACGCCATCGAAGCCCCATTCCATCACGGTGCAGGCGTGCGAGGGCCGGCCCAGCCCTGCGTCCACGATCATGGGCACGTCCAGGCGCTCGCGCAGCATGCGCATGGCGTAGGGGTTGACGGGGCCCTTGCCGGTGCCGATGGGCGCAGCCCAGGGCATGACGGCCTGGCAGCCCACGTCCACGAGGCGCTGGCACAGCACCAGGTCCTCGGTCGTGTAGGGCAGCACCTTGAAGCCGTCCTTGATGAGCCGGTCGGCGGCCTCGACGAGGTTGAGCGTGTCGGGCTGCAGCGTGTAGTCGTCGCCGATCAGTTCGAGCTTGATCCAGGGCGTCTCGAAGACCTCGCGCGCCATCTGCGCGGTGGTGATGACCTCCTGCACGCTGTGGCAGCCGGCCGTGTTGGGCAGCACCGGGACCTGCAGCTTCTTCAGCAGCTCCCAGAAGGCGTTGCCGCTTTCATGCGGCACCGCGCCCTGGCGGCGCAGCGAGGCGGTCAGCATGGCCGGCTGCGCCAGCTTCACCGCGGCTTCGAGCACGGCCGGCGAGGGGTAGCGCGAGGTGCCCAGCAGCAGGCGGCTGGGGAAGGTTTCGCCGTAGAGGACGAGGGGGTCGTTGTTGCTCATGGTTTATCCGCCGGTGACGGGAGAGATGATTTCGACGCGGTCGCCCTCGTGCAGGGCGTGCTGCGCGTAGTGCGCCTTGGGGACGAACTGGGTGTTGACCGCGACCGCAAACGGCGGTTTCGCCGCGATGGCGGCCACCGCATCGGCGACCGTGGCACCGGCCGGCAGCTCGTGTTCCTGCTTGTTGATGATGATCTTCATGCGCTTGCCTCTTCGACCCGCAGGTCCAGCGAACCCGCCAGTGTAGTGGCCTGTTCCTCCACGAGCTCCAGCACCACGTCGAGCACGGCCGGCGAGATCATGAAGCCGTGGCGGTACAGCCCGTTGATCTGCAGCGTGCGCGCGCCCAGGCGGCGGATGGCGGGCAGGTTGTCGGGCAGGGTGGGGCGGCACTGGGTGGCGATCTCGAGGATGCGGCCCTCGCCGAAGCCCGGATGCACCGCATAGGCGGCGCTCAGCAGCTCCAGCGTGGAGCGCACGCTGGGCGGCGAGAGGTCGTTGCTCTCGATCTCGGTGGCGCCGATGACGAAGAGGTGGTCCTGCTTGGGTGCGATGTAGATCGGGTAGCGCGGATGGATCAGGCGCGTGGGGCGCGTGAGCGTGACATCGGGGGCGTGGATGCGCGCCACCTCGCCGCGGATGCCGCGCAGCTGGCCCCATTGCGCGGCCGCCCCCAGGCCACGGCAGTCGAAGACCCAGTCGGGCTGGCCGGGCTCGCCGGGCCGGAAGTCCTGCGGCGCGCGCGCGCTGGCCCAGTGCAGTTCGACGCCCAGCGCCTGCAGTGCGTGCAGCAGCGCGGCCAGCAACTGGCGGTTGTCGAGCTGCCCTTCGCCGGGCAGGTACAGGCCCTGGGCAAAGCGGTTCTCGAGCGCGGGCTCCAGTGCCTGCACGCCGGCGCCATCGAGCGTCACGGCCTCCGGCAGCGCCGGGACTTTCTGGTGGGTGGCGCGCAGCAGGTCGGCAAAGCGCCGGGCCTCGGCCGCGTCCTGCCGGTGCCAGAGGATGAGCGTGCCCTCCTGCTGGAAGAACACCGGCTGCGAGAGCTGGGCCAGCAGCTGCGGCCAGCGGGTGAGGGCGTAGCGGCCCATCTCGACCACGCTGGGCTCGGTGATGGCGGATTCGGCCAGCGGCGCGAGCATGGCTGCCGCGATGCGCGCCGGCGAGGTCTGCGCGTCGGCGCTGCCGGCCTCGTACACGCTGACGCGGTGGCCACGGCGTGCCAGCTGCCAGGCCAGCAGCCGGCCCATGAGGCCGGCGCCGAGCACCACGGAAGATGGACCCTGGTTCATGGTGGTCATGTCAATTGAACTCATAATCCGCGCCATGACCTCGATCACGACGAACGACAAACACTACCCGCGCGTGCTCTCCATCGCGGGCTCCGACAGCGGCGGCGGCGCCGGCATCCAGGCCGACCTCAAGACCTTCAGCGCGCTGGGCTGCTACGGCATGACGGCCATCACGGCGCTCACGGCACAGAACACCCAGGGCGTGCGCGCCATCCATGGCGTGCCGCCCGAGTTCCTGGCCGCGCAGATCGATGCGGTCATCGAGGACATCGGCGCCGACGCGGTGAAGATCGGCATGCTGCACGCGCCCGGGATCGTGCGTGTGGTGGCGCAGGCCATCCGGCGCCACGAGCTGAAGCACGTCGTGCTCGACCCCGTGATGGTGGCCACCAGCGGCGACCGCCTGATCGCCGAGGAGACGGTGGCCGTGCTGGTCAAGGAGCTCTTTCCCCTGGCCACGGTCATCACGCCCAATCTGGACGAGGCCGAGCTGCTGCTGGGCCACAAGATCGCGGGCGCTGCTGCGCTGGAGCCGGCCGCGCGCGAGCTGCTCGCGCTGGGCGCGCAGAGCGTGCTGCTCAAGGGCGGGCACCTGCCGGGCAACGAGGTCGTGGACCTGCTGCTGCAGCCGGCGCGCGAACCGGTGCGGCTGGCCTCGCCGCGCATCGCCAGCCAGAACGTGCACGGCACGGGCTGCACCCTGTCCTCGGCCATCGCAGCCCATCTGGCCCTGGGTCATCCACTGGAGGAGGCCGTGCGCCTGGCACGGGCCTACATCCTGGGCGCGATTGCCGCCGGCGCGGACGTACGCACCGGCCACGGCCACGGCCCGCTCAACCACGGCCATGCGCCGCGAGCGATGCAGGTCCTCGCGGGGACACGCTGAGACTTTCACGCGTTTCATATCGGATCAGCAGGGGGAGGGGCCGGTGCCGGTGGTCGTGGACCTGGCGCTTGGCCTGCTTCCCTGCGTGAGCATTACCTCAATCAGGTTCAAAGGGACTTTCTCAGTCGCATCCGGTCAAACCGGCTGCAACACCCCTAGCGGATGCACTCGGGCGAGTGCAGCCGCATTTTAGCGCCGCCGGGCCGCCTAGGCTGGCGAAGGGTGGTTGGCGGCCAGCGTGTCCAGCGGGCTGGTCGTGCCGCCCGCGGCCACCTTGAGCACATGGGTGTAGATCATGGTCGTGCTCACGTCGCTGTGACCCAGCAGTTCCTGGACGGTTCGGATATCCGTGCCGGATTGCAGAAGATGGGTGGCGAAGCTGTGGCGAAGGGTGTGCACCGAGACGTGCCTGGCAATGCCGGCATCCTGCGTGGCCTTCTTCATGGCGCGCTGAAGCCGCTCCTCATAAAGGTGATGGTGGCGCACAATACCGCTGCGGGGATCGGTGGAGACGACGGGAGAAGGAAATACCCAGAACCATCCCCAGCGCTTGCCGACGCCGGGGTACTTTGATTCGAGAGCGTGCGGCACCTCGACGCCGTTCTGCTGCTCATGCCGGTCTGCTTCCCACTGCGCCCTTGCAGCCAGCACCTGGGCCCGCAAGTCGGCGTGCAGCGAACGTGGCAGCATGACCACCCGGTCCTTGTTCCCCTTGCCTTCGCGCACGACGATGACGCTCCGGTCGAAATCGACGTCCTTGATGCGCAGCCGCAAGCCTTCCATGAGGCGCATTCCGGTGCCGTACAGCAGCCGACCCAGCAAGGACACGCCGGGCGGCAATTCCGAAAGCAGGGCGGCCACCTCCGCCTGTGTCAGCACCGAGGGCAGGCGCTTGGGCGTCCGTGGACGTTCAACCCCGGTGAGCCAGGGCAGCTTGATCTGCAGCACATCGCGGTAGAGAAAAAGCAGGGCGCTCAGCGCCTGGTTTTGTGTGGATGCCGACACCTTGCGCTCGTTGGCCAGCATGTTCAGGAACGCCTCGACTTCCTGCTGTCCCATGTTGCGCGGATGCTTCAAGCCATGCCAATGGATGAAGAAGCGCACCCAGTGCACATAGCTTTGCTCGGTTCGCAAGCTATAGTGCTTGTAACGAATGAGTTCACGCAGTTGGTCCAGCAGCCGCGTAGAACGCAGCACAGGGGAGGCGGCGGGTTTCATGGCTGAATTTGGTACTGTAAAAAAATACAGTATATGTGGCGCCAAGCCAGGCAGCAAGCGCCTTCCGGCGCTTTTCCCGTTCCAATATAGACCGCAGCGCCCAGATATGGCCTTCGCCTCCGCGCGGTCTACATTACGTTGGGCCTCACGATGAACAACACTCAGTGGCGAGAGTTCTTTGTCACTTGTTCGAAGATCCTTGGAGCAGGTGAGGCAGAAATCAACT
>FWPV01001375.1_pt1 | contig 68136 bp, 38 predicted proteins | sample 2228371 | NCBI WGS metagenome assembly FWPV01 (sample SAMEA103939776, study PRJEB20133) | metagenome
CTTCGTTCAGCTTTTGAGCCAGTTCGCCCCACAGCGCTGCCGCTTGTTTGGTCATCAACCTCTCGCCGTTGAAATCGATCGCCTCCAAAATCAAGGCTAAACGACCGCGGAACTCCTTCCAAAGCCATTCATTTGCCTTTTTTCGAACTCGCGCCAGGGCCTCGTTTACCGTTTTAGTGTTCGGCGCCAAAAGATAAAAATGAGCTCCGCCGGAATAGATGAGGTTGACGCGGTTCAAGCCGGTTGCCTGCAGCAGTTGCGAGATGACGTGTTCGGCAAACAGTTCGAGGAAAAAAGAACGCGCCCGCAAAGTCTTGAGGGCGCCTTTGGAAGAAATGGTATAGATAAACTTTTGCACGCCCGATAAATCGCCGCCGATCAATTTGAAATAGGGAGCGTTTTGATCGCGAATTTCATTGACCCAGGCGTCTCGGTTGATTTCGCCTTGCTTTATTTCCTCCAAGGCGTCGTAAAGACAAGCGGCGACGGCTGCCGTCGACTTTAAATGATCGTAGAGCGAAATGTCGGGATCATTTGCGGGATCGTTGGGGTCAACGAGTGTTTCAGATGGAATAAAGGACAAATATTTTTCCAGCAAGGGCAGCAAAGAATCGATGGCGCACCCGGCTGCGGCCCACGCCTTGAATTCCGTCTCGAAGGATTTCCATAATTTCTCATAGTCTTGCTGAGAATTGGCGAGGCCTTTTTCTTGCGGAAAGAGCAACCGATCGCCCAACTCCTGAGCCGGAAAATAGACAGGAGGTGAACAACGGCGTCCTTCGAGATGAACATTGGAGAGGATGGATTTTAGGCAGGATGTTACCGGCGCAAAAGTTCCTTGATCTTTTCGAATCCTTTCGGAACCTGACGCATAATTGTCGGCCATGTCCGTGATCAGGGTCAGATTCGAGGTGACGATCTCTGCTTCATGTTTCGTACGATGGTGCCATTCCGCACAGACGGCTATCTCTTTGGGAAGCTCCGCCATCGTTTGCAGCCACTGAGAGCCCCATTCGCTGTGGTCATGTTGGCTGGGCGTGCTGCTCGCCCTTTGTCGAAACTTGCCGATGTCGTGAAGCAGAGCTCCCAAGATCAGTTTTTCCTTTTCGGTCATCTTTACCCTTTCTCTCACCTGTTCTTTTTGCAAATAGTCGCTGCGGTGCTTTGGCAACCGCAGCCGCTCATTTTTTGTGAGCGGTCATCCGTCGACCGATTTGTCATCATCGTTTTCCATCCCGAACGCCGATGTTTTTAAACTGAGAAAACGGCATTGAGACTCACGTCGCCTGCGCGTTCCGACAAGGTCATGTCGCATGACGGAAGATCTTTTTGCCGGAGTTGGCATTTCTTTGCAATCTAAAGAAAAACGGCTTCGGCGCCTGCTGAACGTCAATGAGGAGCCGCGGTGCTTTGTTCTCGTCAAGAATTCGCATAACTGGGCAAGGTCGGACAGTCCGCGCGGCGGGCAGGAGGGGTGCATTTGTTCGCGATTCATGAGGAACTCAGGGGTGCGCAACGCTCGGCCGTATACGCCGCGATGCACGGAACCTTGGTGATGCGGCTGAAGACCAGGTTTCAGGGCTTTGAGCAGGAAGAGCGTCTTTGGGTCGGGAATGACGCAAAGACGGTCGTTCGCACGCCGTTTCTTTCCCTTTCGAGGCGACGAAGCAAAAGCGATTTTGGACAGCGTAGCCGTTTGAACCCCCATCGTGTTTCCGTCTCTGATCTTGTATGTGAAATTATGAAATATATTTCGAAAAGCAAGTTGAAAATGACGATTGTTAATGGGGTGCCGTCCCGCAGACTGGTTTGTGTTTGGGTCACCCCGCCCGCATATGTGTGAGTGCACGGCAGTCCGTATCATTGCCGGGTTTTCTCACCGCGGAGGACGCGGAGAACTCGGCCCGTATCATTCCCGGAGTCGGTTGGCGCGATCGTCGGGGCGAGGGGACCTTGTCCCCATCGCCTTTCGGGCTCATTCCTCCGCCGTTCGCTCATTGATTCGAAAAAAGTCGAAATCGACGTATCCGCCGATCTCGCGAGTTGCAAAGTTGAAGAGTGCAAAGCGGTAGCCCATGAAATGCGGCAGAGTGTATTCCATTTTCAGTGTGGTGCCGATCGGCTTCCATGTTCGGCCGTCGAGGCTGTAAAAGAAGCGGGCGACATCGGCGAGATCTCGAAAATCGCACTCCGCCTTTAAATACACGGTCTCACGGTCGAGCGGCACCCTTTGCTGTTCAACGGCCGCCCCGTTTTCCACCTTTACCATAACGATCCATCGGCCGCCGTCCATAACGACGCCGACCAGGCCGTACTTTTTCTGCAAAAGCGCCAGACCGGCGCAGTCGCCTTCCTTCATGTGAGAGACGTCGATCGACGTCGAGCCGCTGCTGGTCGGCCCGAAGGTGCGCTGGGTGAGGGTGTTTCTTGCCGACAACAAGTTGCTGTCGATACGGCCGGTGGTCAGCCGCAGAAAACCTTTGCGCTGCGAGACGGACCACAGGGCGTTGTTCGGGTTGTGGTTCCACTGCCAGACCAAAGGCAGGGCGGGGTCGCCGTTTTTGCGGTCGAAATCGTCGGAAGCGGCGATCCCCGGCACAAGGCCTTTACTTTCGGGCAGCCCTTCCAGCTGGTCCGGCACTTTGCCGTCGATGCCGAGGACCGGCCAACCGTCCTTCCATGTGACCGGCACCAGGTAGGGGATGCGTCCGACGGCGCCGTAGTCGCGGAACAGGTAGGCGAACCAGCGGCCGTCCGGCGTATCGATAAGGCCGCCCTGGGCCACGCCCTTGTCCTGCAGCGCCAAGCGGCCTTCGTACGGCCCGTCGATGCGATCCGCGCGGTGGATGACGACCGTGCGCATGCCGCCGCGCGGCCAGGTGATGTTGAAGAGGTAGTACTGGCCGTTCACCTTGAAGAGCTGCGAGCCCTCGGCGCCCAACATGATGTTGTCGCCCGCCGGCGCGCTCGCATTCTCGATGATGACCCGCTCGCTCCCTTCGATGACGCCGCTGAGGTCCGGTTTGAGTTCGAGCAGACGCAGCTTGCTTACGCCCCAGATCATGTAAACGCGGCCGTCGTCGTCGAAAAAGAGGGTGTGGTCATGATAGGAGGGGGAAAAGGAAATCTTTTTCCACGGCCCCTTTTCGATGTCGTTCGTGGTGTAAATGTAGGTCTTGTTGGTCGTGCCGGAGAAGGTGCTGACCACGTACATGCCGTTGTGACGGCGAAGGCAACTGGCCCACGATCCCCGACCGTAGGCGTTTTTGCCGTTGTTCAGATTCAGCTCATCAGTGTCGTCCAGAATGTCGTAAGCATAGTTGATCAGTTCCCAGTTGACCAGGTCTTTCGATTTCATGATCGGCACGCCGGGGCTCAGGTGCATGGTGGTGCTGCTCATGTAGTAGGTGTCGCCGACGCGGATGATGGACATGTCCGGTACGTCGGCATAGAGGATGGGGTTTTGAGCGGCACGGCTGACGGCCGATAACATCAATATCAGAGCGATCAATGTAAATTTCACGGGCATTCCTCTCGTTTGAAATGTTACCTCTTCCGGTTGTATCGCCGATTCGAAAAACGCTCAGAAGATGACGGCCCAGGCGGATCGTTCTATAATTCATGATGGCGCTCTCAAATCTTCTCTTGATGCTATTTGAGCAGCAAAAATTTCTTGGCATCGTGATAGGTTCCCGCAGCAAGGCTGTATATATAAAGGCCGCTCGGCAGATCGATGGCGTTAAATAGCACTGAATGACGGCCTGCTTTCCGGGGTTCATTGACCAGCGTCATAATTTCATTGCCGAGAACATCATATATCCTCAAAGTCACAAAATCATCAACCGGTATTTCATATTCAATGAGAGTTGACGGATTAAAAGGATTGGGATAGTTTTGAAATAATTTGAATGAATGAATTCTTTCAAACTTTTCCTCATTCTTGACCGAGACATAATTATTTCCGCCTTCGATCATTATCATTTGAACCGATCTGCCGGGAGAAGTAAATTTAATCTCCTTTTCAATAGGATACTTGTATGCAGGAATAGAGAGCACATTATTATATGGTCCCCAATGATATTCATCCGGTCCATATCCATTTATATAGACATACTGCGAAAACGGCTCGCTTTCTGTGCCGCCGGTAAACGAATAAATGTAATAGCTGTTACCGACGCCGATTGCATTGGCATCGATCGTAACAACCTGCTCTTTTGTATTTTTATTAACGATGATAACACTGGTTTCTCCGGAAGAAAACCTCGTGGCGTAACAAAGTATATCTCTGTTGGAAGAAGATGCAGAGATTGAATGATCACCGGTAAATTTCTGGGTGTACAGAACATAATAAAACTCCGGTATCGGGTGGTATTTACATTTTGTATTCGAACCATCGTAAAACATACCGCCTTCGCCGGTGACAAGCAGCCATCTGCAAGACATGCCGAAATTGTTCTTAATGAGTTCATTGAAAAGAATAACCGCCTGCATCCCATTAATATATGATGAAATTACCTTTTGAGCGGCGTCGCCAAAACTTATATTGTACTCGGTTAGAGCCACCGGCTTTGGATAGGCGCCTTTGGCAGCTATATCCCGCTTGATAAAATCCATATTCTTTTTCGGTTCGGTCACGGCGATATTGAGAAGGCTTGTTACATTCGATCCGCTGAAATAATTATGCATTACATAAAAGTCCGCGGCATCACCCACTTCTCTAAAAAAACCCTCATTCCATGTTTTATCGACAAAATTCCAGGCGGATGCCGGATCAAAATGAACAACCTGCCCGCCAATGTAAATCTTGGCACCGATTTCCGCTGCAGCTTTCCGCATCGAATCTGCAAAGACTTTAAAGTGCTTTCCGTACAGTTCGCCGGTAATAATTTGCGGCTGGCCGTCTTTGTTCAAGGTTGTATCGATCATCCAGCCGTATTCCCAAGGGCCGCTGTTCTCGTTACCGATTTCCCAGAATTTGGTGCGGCCGTTATCATAACGCACCCAGTCGGCGGCAAGATGTGCGGCCGTCGCCACCGGATCATCGCTTAATCCGTAACGGGCATATCCGTAATTAATGGTTATCAGTCCTTCAGCAACCCCTGTCTTTTTGCGAAGAGCATAATACTGATCAGGCGTCGTCTGCCAACCGCCTTTGCCCGTCTGTCCCCAGAATTTGATTTTTTTGGCGGTTTTAGTCGATTGGTTATATGTTGTACCGTCATAAATCGAATCGGGAAGATCGAACGGCAACCCGTTCCAAAAATAGCCGTTTGACCAGCTTCCGCCGGGGAAACGAATCAGAGTAGGCGCCAGCCGTTTAACGCCTTCCACCAATTTCGGATTATCATGCGCCCCAGCCCAGGCGGCGATGGCGTTGCCAAAGATATATTTCGAAACTTTACCCAGCGTGTCATTCTGTAGGGTGACTATTACCGATGCCGGCTCGAGCGGTTTTTCTGCGTCCACGGACGGCGGTATCTCTGCTGTCTTTAATTCAAAATCATCAAAGAAACAATTATCGCTATTCTGGCCGTTAAGGTTAAAACTGGTGAGAGCTATCGTTGCCAAGAAAAAAATGTAAACTGAACTTTTCATTTCGAATTACTCCCCTGTTCTTTTAACAGCCTGATGATATACACTCCACCGGCCGTACTTCCCGGCAACGCCTGAAATTTAACCCGAATATGACTTTTCCCTTCGACCATAACATCCGGGATTGGATAGATCACATTTTTGAACAAGGATTGATTCCATCTGCCGGTGTTGTCCTCGGTCAACAGTTTTTCATCGTCAATATAAATATCGAACTTTCGGCTGCCCCATTCTGCGCCCCAGTAGCGCACGAACAGGCTCAAGTTCGTTTCCGAGTTCGTCGCCAAATCGTAACTAAAAAAACCGCCATCGCGCGCTTCCCGATAGAATTCATTTAGATTATTACCCGTGTGCGAACGCTCCGCCTGCATGGCATGATCGGTTTCCGGCTGCTGCTCGCCGACGGCGACATAGTCGATGGTGCGTTTTTCGAGGGCAAGCTTTTCCTTTTCCAGATTGGCCAGCGAATCCAGATACGCCTCGTAACCTACAGGTGTCAAGGCCAACCAGTACATCATATATCGGGCGTCGTGGATTTGAAAGAAAGGCTCCAGCGTCAGTTCCATGGGATTGATCATTTTTACATCGAGCTTGAAGTTCAGGGGTTTGTTCTCAATAGGCTTCAGCTTGTTGCCGATGTTTTGTATGTCATCTTCGATCAGGATCGGGGCTTTGTCAACGGGCAGGTATTCGCCGCTCGCATATTGTCCCCAGCGGCCCTCATCGGCGATCAGGCCCTTCAAATCTTCGGTTCCCGTTTTTGCTCCCAGCAGAATAGGTCCATGCATGAAAGCGATATACTCCGGCACGTTGGGCAGGTGTTCTATGGTATTACGCATCGGCAACGTTATTTTGACCACATCGCCCTTTTTCCACTTCCTCGCAATACTCACGAAAGACGAGGGAAGAGAGGAATAGGAAACGTTCTTTCCGTTCACCGTAATTTTCATCGCGTCTTTGCTGACCCAGCCCGGATACCGTACCAAAAGGCAAAAATCGGCGGAGCCTTCCGTTACCGTCAGTTTGGTTTGCTCCTCGTTGGGGAAACGGGTTTCCTGCTTGATTTTCACGCCTTTTTGCTTCCAGCGGAGTTCCGAGGCAATAAACAGATTCACGAAAAGGGAATCGTTGACATGGGTGTAAATAAATTGATTGTACTTGCCGTGATTTTCCATGCCTGTTCCGACACAGCACCACATGGCCTTGTTCGGCGCCGAATAGACTCTATAATGCCGCGGACGCGCAGGCGTGAAATAGACATAGCCGCCATGCTCGGGATGCTGGGTGGATAGGATGTGATTGTAAACTGTGCGTTCATAATAATCGGCATATTTTGCCGCCGGATGCACGCGGAACAAATCCTCGGTCAGCTTGAGCATGTTGTAAGAATTACATGATTCCGGCCCGTCATTGACATTGACAAAATCGATACACGCATCTTTGGCTGGGAAATGTTCTCTTCTGCTGTTTCCGCCGAACGCCAGTGAGCGGTTGGCAGTCACCGTTTCCCAGAAAAAAGCTGCCGCCCGCTCATATTTCGCGTCACCGCCAAGTTCGGCTATTCTGATGAAACCGATAAACTTGGGGATCTGGGTATTTGCATGCATGTTATCAAGATGATCAATTCCTTCGGACAAGGGGTCAAGAAGCGCCCGATGGGAGAAGCGTTTCGCCGCCGTTAAATACTTTTCATCGCCGGTTATTTGGTAAGCATCGGCAAAAACTTCGTTCATGCCGCCATGCTCCATGTCGAGCACTTTTTGCATTTGATCATCAGAAAGGGCGGAAGTGATGCTGATTCCCCAATCGCAGAATTTCAGAAACATGGCTTTGGCTTCGTCATTGCCGCAATACAACCAGGCGTCCCGCAGTCCGGCGTACATTTTATGCAGGTTGTAGAAAGGCGCCCAGGATCGAAAATAGATACTAAAATCTCCCTCTTTAAAAGTTGACCACAGTTTGGCGCTGTTTGGAAAACCGCCGACATAACCGACTCCCCACTCCGGATGATTCAACGCGTTTGCCTTCTGGCACGCTTTGAGTTCCGAAAGCATATAATCCATGCGCCGCTTGCATTCGGCGTTGCCGGCGGCGGCATAATTCATTGCCATGGCCGAGAGGTAGTGGCCGCCCACATGACCGTCAAGTCCGTCCCAGTTGGGATAACATTCAGCTTTTTTGGGCAATCCGGCTTCTTTGCGGTACGGTGCGAGCAAACGGTCAACATCATATTTCAGGAGAACCTCGATGTTCAGATCGCGCGCACGTTTGAACGGGCCGTCCAGCAGTGTGACATCGCCTAACGGGAATTCGTTGGGATACAACCTGCTTTGTGCATAAAGGGTGACGGTCCCGTAAAGAAAGCTCGCAACAGCAAAGAGAAACAAACAAAATCTGTTCATGCCGGATTGCCCTTTTTATTTGATCAGTCCTCTGAAATCATTTATAGAATTGTGATCCTTGCCGCCTTTAAGTCTTTTGCATCGGAGCTGTTGCCGTACAGAATCTCGTATTCGCCCGGCGCAACGACCATTTTGCCGGTCGTACGGTCAAAGAATTCGAACGAAGCATAGGGCAGCGAAATGTCGGCCCGAGCCGTCTTGCCGGCGGCGACCTTTACCCGCTGAAATCCGCGCAGGGTCTTCAGCGGCCCGTCGATGTCGCCGAGCTTGCGCACATAGACCTGAACGATCTCGGTGCCGTCGCGCTTGCCCTTGTTGGTGACCGGGATGCTGAGGCTGAGGGTTTCACCCGCCTTGATCGAGGTGCTGCTCAGCGCCGCCTTGCCGATCGAAAAGGTCGTGTAGCTCAATCCGTAGCCGAAGGGGAAGAGCGGATCGGACATATAGCGGTAGGTGCGGCCGTTCATCGAATAATCTTCGAAATCGGGCAACTGATTCAGGTTTTTATAAAAGGTGACCGGCAGTTTGCCCGAGGGATTGTAATCACCGAACAGCACGTCGGCCACGGCCAGTCCGCCGGACTCGCCCGGGTACCACGCCTGCAGAATGGCGTCGCAGCTTTCCGTTTCCGGAACCAGCGCGATGGCCGAACCGGAGCAGTTGACGAACACCACCTTTTTGCCGGCAGCCTTCAGCGCCTTCAAGCAGTTTCGCTGCACCGCCGGCAGCTCGATCTCCGTGCGGTCGCCTCCCTTAAAACCGGGGAAAGAGACCGGCATCTCTTCGCCTTCAAGGTTCGATGAGAGGCCGCCGACAAAGACCACGATGTCGATCCCCTTGAGCTTTTCCGCCAGGCCGGCAAAGTCGATGTTGACCTCTCGCCCGAAATCGAACTCGATGTTCGCCTCCCAGTTGTTCAACTGGGCATAGTGGATTTCGATGTGATAGGTCTTGCCGGCCTCGACCTGAAACGGCCGGCGCGAGGGCAGGGTCCTCCAGTTGCTGTAACGGGTGACCGATTGGCCGTTGACCAGCAGCTCGAAAAAGCCGGTGGCGCCGCCCTTGAAGACGATCTCTTCGCTGACCGAAGGCACAAAGTCGGTCTCGTATTTTGCCGAAAAGCCCTGCAGCTTTACCCCCGGCGCAAATTCGTGCTGACCGGCCGTCGTCAGCTTGATCGGGTTGACGATCTGCACCGTCGCCGTCGGTTCGCCCTGGCGGTTCGGATTGTTCCAATAGGTCGCTTTAAAGCCCTTTTTGCCTTCAAAGGCGCACTGGGAGAAATAACTGAGGGTCACCTTGTCCTCGACCAGATCGCACGCCCGGTCGTAAAAGACTCTCTCTTTCGACAGCTTGGAAACGATGCCGTCGAGCACGGTGATGGTCCGGATCGGCCGGCCGTTGTAATTACCCCAAAGCACGGGCTCATCGTCGGCGTTGGGTCCCAGCACGGCGATCTTTTTGAGCGACTTTTTCAGCGGCAGGATGTTGTTCTTGTTCTGCAGCAACGTCATGGATTCCCGCGCCATTTCCAGCGCGAGGGCGCGGTGCTCGTCGTTGTTGACGACGGTGATGGGGATTTTCGACCACGGCACCAGGCTGTCGGGGTCCATTTCGCCCAGCTCGAACCGACCGATGAGCACGCGCAGCAGCCGCTCGTCGATCTCCTTTTCGCTGATGAGCCCTCTTTTGACCGCTTCAGGCAGTCTCTTGTAATTATGGCCCATCCATTGGCATTCGACGTCGGTGCCGGCCAGCACGGCTTTGGCTGCGGCATGAACGGGCGTGGAGGAGACTTTGTGGCTGGTGTAAAAGTCGCCGACCGCGCCGCAGTCCGACACCACAACATGCTTAAAGCCCCACTGGTCGCGCAAAATTTTCTGCAGCAGCCGGGTGTTGCCGCAGCAGGGCTCGTCGTCCAGGCGGTGGTAGGCGCACATCACCTGGCGCACGTCGGCCTCCTGAACCAACGCTTGGAAGGCGGGGAGGTAGGTCTCCCACAGATCGCGCGGATCGACGTTGTTCAGATTGATTTGGTGGCGGCTCCACTCCGGCCCGGAATGGACGGCGTAATGCTTGGCGCAGGCCAGCAGCTTGCGGTACTTGGCCTCTTCGGGGCCTTGAAGCCCTTTGACCACCGCCTTGCCCATGCGTGACATCAGGTAGGGATCCTCGCCGTAGGTCTCCTGGCCTCGTCCCCAGCGTGGGTCGCGAAAGATGTTGATGTTGGGTGTCCACACCGATAGGCTGAGGAAACGGCGGTTTTCACCGCCCCGGCGAATCATCGCGTGATACTTGGCGCGCGTTTCGTCCGAAACGGCATCGAAAATCTTGAACACCATCTCGTCGTCGAACGACGCCGCTATGGCGATAGGCTGCGGAAAGACGGTGACGCTGTCGTTGTTCGCCAGGCCGTGCAGCGCTTCGCTCCACCAGTTGAATTTCTTTATCCCCAACCGCGGAACGGCATCCGACACATCGCACATCAGAGCCGCCTTTTCTTCCAAGGTGAGGCGGGAAAGCAGATCCTTGGCTCTCTCTTCCGAGCTTAGATTCGGATTTTGAAAGGGCAACTGCTGCGCCCATAAAACGGATGCAGATAGAAAAACCAGAGAGAGGAAGAGCAGAACTCTTTCAACTTTCAATAAGGTTCTCATCGTTCATCTCCTTGACGAAAAAGTGAAAATCATTTCTCCGTTCAGCGCTCCGAAAAAACTGTTATGTCCTCATTGCACAGTCTTGAACCGAATGACGGTGACCGAATGACCGGGGAACGTGTGCGTCCATTTCGGGCCGGCGTCGGTGACGATGAATGATTTGGGGACGACGCGGTACGGATTCTCCACCGAGTTGACGGCCGTCAGTTCGCCCGTCAAAACCTCGCCCGTCGCCGCGGAATGAATCTTGGCGCCGTTCAATTCCACCGTCATGGTCTGGTCCGTGTTAAAGACATTGACGACTTTTAATATGACGTCGCCAGTGGTTTCTTCTCTGCTCGCACAGGCAAAGAGCGGCTCTTTGGGATTGGGCGGTGCGTCCACTCGGCCGAATCGTCCGGGAGAAGCCGGTGCGGCTTCAACTGCGGGTATCGTCTGGGGAACGATTTCGGTTACGGGAACGACCCAATCTCCCTTGGCATTGAAGAACATCTTTTGCACGTAATACGACGGCGAGCCGAAGCTGGTCAGCGTGTTGTAGCCGATCAGGTTGGTCCGCCACTGACTGCCGCCCGGATCCACTCGGGTGAACAGCGGCGCATAACAGGTCATGATCACAATGTCGGCGTTTTTTTCCAAACCGGTCAGAAAGGCGGCATCGGCCAAGGCGCAATGGAAGGAAGGCGTCAGTCCGCGGGCAATACCGGGTTCCTGAGAAGCCCATTCCCCTTCGAAAATCTTGGGGCCGTTGCGATCCGCGTGATCATACAAATGGGCATTGCGGATGGCGGTGTTGGGCGACATGTAGTGGTGATTGTCGATGACGTCGTGCGGCACGCCGGGATCCGTGGTGGCGATGACCTGTATGTGAGGGTATTTCGCCTTGATGGCGTTGTAGAACATGGCAAAGCGGCCTTCCGGGCCGCGATAGGAGGCGGCGCCATTGTTAAGAAAGTCTTCGTTGCCGATCTCGACGTACCTGAGTTTGAAGGGAGCCGGATGGCCGTCCTTCGCCCTTTGGGCACCCCACTTGGTGGTGACGTCGCCGGTGATGTACTCGATTTCGTCCAGGGCGTCCTGAACGAACGGTTTCAGCGCCTCGCCGGTGATGACGTCGCGGCCGCCGTTGAGGTGCAGTCCGGCATAGACCCCGACCACGGGTTCCATGTTCAGCTCTTCGCACCATTCGAGGAACTCCAGCAGTCCCATGCCGTCCGACGAGCGGTAGCCCCAGGGGCTCATGTGCCCGGGGCGTTCTTCCCAGCCGCCGATCATGGCCTTCCAATTGAAGCGGTTCTCGAAATTGCTGCCTTCGACATAGTTGCCGCCCGGGAAGCGCAGGAACGCCGGACGCATATCGGCCAAGAGTTGCATAATATCCGCCCGGAAGCCGGTAACGGGTCGTTGTCCCAGCGCAGCGCCGAGGCGTTCTTTGTAAACCGGCGGGAACAGCGACACAAGATTAAAGTTGACCGTCCCCTTCGAGCTTGCCGCAATGACGAAACGGGCCTCGCTGGTCGGCGCCACCTCGCCGGTTTGCAAGGTCACCTTGTAGCGTTGCCATGTGTTCGTCACGGCGGGAACGACCGCCGAGGCATAAACCGTCTTGCCGTCGTTGGATTCGATGGAAACCGTCAGTGGACCGGAAAAGCCTTTCGAGGCTTTGGCGTAAAAAGAGCAGCGGTAGGTCCAGTTGGGTTTGACGGGAATGCCCCAATAGCCGTCGTTTGCAACGGCGACGCGGCCGCCGGGGGGTACTTTGGAAATGGTCAGTTTCAGACTGGTAGTGAGAGCGATGCGATTGACGGGGTCGCCGGCATCGGGCGCGGCGGTGCCTTCGGCGCCCTTCGAGGTCACTAAAAACCAATGAGGAACGTTTGGAATCCAGTCGGCCGGAGGGTCGACGAGCGGCCCGTGATCCACCGTCCCGCCTCCTTCGAAACCGCTTTCCGGCTGCCAAACCTGACCTTTTGAATCGGTAAAAGGTTGGGACTGACCGGCGCGTATTCGAATCGGCGAGCCGGGCGTCCCAGCCTGAGGAATGATTTCGATCGCCTTGATGGCCGGGTTTTCGACCTGAGGGGTGAACGTCATGCGGAACTCACCGTCGGTCACTTCCACGGGCACCGTTTCGATGTAGGCTCGGTTGAAGCCGCCGGCTTTGACCCAAATGTCAAAGTCCTTGAATTCATGCCCTTCGACGTTGAAGGAGAAGACGCGTTGGCCGGGGCCGCCGATGCCCGAGTAGGTTTCGGCAAAGTACAGCTTGGCGATATACTTGCCGTTGGGAACCTTACAGGAAAAAGCGCGCATCGAATAATGCTCGCTTCTGAACAAACCGGGCTCGGTCGTCCCGGCCGCCGGGGGCAGCACGCCGCCGCCGGGAGGGTCCTTGAAAATGCGGTTTTGAATCAGCTCGCCGTAAAGGCCGCCTTCGTACGAGTAGTTGATTTCCTCGGTCATTAGACCGTAGAACAGCGGCGAAATCTCGGCGCCGGGCTTGTCGATCTGCAACACGATCCTGCCGGGGTCGGCGGCAAAGACAAACGAGGCCATTCCTAAAGCCCCGGTCAAAACGATCAGCCGCAGCGGCTTCCTGTTTAAAAGCTGAAGAAAAAATTTCATCGGCTTCTTCCCTCTATTGTTTTGTCCCTTTTGGAGGGGGCCGGTTCATAAAAGGCGACGCTCCTCTCCGATGGTCTTCTCTTCGTCCGGACTTTTTGCCTGGTCGGCGATTCGTGAATCGCCGCCCGCATTCAATTCTTGAACAGCAGCGGCGCGAACTCGCGCAGGCTTCGTCTCCAGGTCAGGAATTCATGCGCCGTGTTCGGCGAGACATAAAAGACGCTGTTGATGCCGGCCTGCTTGAGGGCTTCGGCGTTCTCTTTCGGGTCGCCGCCGAACGGGCCGCCCGGCCTGCGTCGCTCCAGCTCTTTGCTGCCGAAGCTGACAAAGACCAGCTTGACCTTCTCCTTGAAACCCGGCGTTTTCTCGACGTCCTCCATGGAAATCGTGCCGCCGCTGAACAGACCGATGTGCGAAAACTTGTCGAGGTTGGCCAGCGTGATCATTTTGGTCTCCATGCCGCCCATGGATAAGCCGGCCATGGCGCGATGGCGCTGATCGGAAAGCGTGCGGAAATTTTGATCGATGTAGGGGATCAGCTCATCCACCAATACCGTCTGGAAGGGTTTGATGTCGAAATTTCTCAGGCCGCCGAACCTGATCTCGTTGGTCATGCCGTAAGTCATGACGATGATGAAGGGCCTGATCTTGCCCTCGGCGATGAGGTTGTCCATGATCAGGTTGGCGTGACCCTGGTTCGTCCACGCGGTTTCGTCTTCGCCCCAGCCGTGCTGCAGGTAGAGCACCGGATAGCGCTTTTTCAGATTCTTGTCGTAATCCGGCGGCGTGTAGACAAAGGCGCGGCGGCAGGTGTTGGTGCTCGGCGAGGGGAAAAGAACCTGCTGCACGCGGCCGTGTGGGACGTTTTTCAACGCGTAAAAGTCGCGGTCAAAGGCAGGAATTTCGATGCCGCTCTCCCAACGAACCGAGCCGTAAAAATTGAGCGTGCCGGGATCGTTAAAGATGCCGCCGTCGACGATAAGATGGTAATAATGAAAGCCCTCGTCCAGCGGTTCGGCCGTGGTCCCCGTCCAAACGCCCTCCTCGTTCTTGACCAACGTCGTGCCTTCGCGCCCGCCCAATGTCACCTTTACGCTTTGCGCTTCCGGCGCCGTGATTCGAAAACGGGCATAGCCCTGAGAGTTGACCTGCGGGTACTCTTGTCCCGGTTGATTCAAAACAGAGGGGACGAAATCTTCTTTGATTTCCGGCTGGTCGCCCTGCGCCCAAGCGAAGGAAATCGAAATGAGCAGCAGAAGTGCCGGCAAAATGATTCGACTTTTCATGGTTTTTCTCCTTGTTGTCAACAGAACAGTGGAGGCGCACCGGCAACGTTGCTGTCGAAAGCGCCGTCAACCGTTCTCCCATTCGGCCGTGGAAGGCACGAAAGCGGAAGGTTTTCGTGCCTTTCGCAGGCTTTAATAATTACCGTTTTTTGTCCTCTTTGAAGATGAGCTGAGCGAACTGGTACAGGCTTCGGCGCCAACTCTGCCACTCGTGAGCGGTCTGCGGTGAGACATAAAAGGCGGTCTTGATGCCGGCCGCTTCCAGCGCCTGGTTGTTCTCGCGCGGATCGCCGAAGCGGGCGAACATCGGGCTTTCGAGCTCGCGGCTGCCGTAGCTGATGAAGACGAGCTTGATGTTCTTTTTAAAGTTGGGCGAATTGTTGACGTCTTCCAGGCTGATGCTTCCGCCGCTGAACATGCCGACGTATGAAAAGAGCTCGGGGTGCGCCAGGGTGATGACGCGGGTCTGCATGCCGCCCATGGAGAGCCCGGCCATGGCGCGATGTTTCGCGTCGGCCAGGGTGCGGTATTCGGAGTCGATCATGGGGATGATGTCCTCGACCAACGTCCGCCTAAAGTTGTCCGCCCAACCTGGCGGCGGCCAGGCGCCGGCAGGGCGCTCGCCCGGCGCGGGACGGGGAAGATTCTCGGGCCGCCGCCAGGTGCCGTTGTCCATCACGATGATAAAGGGCACGGCCTTGCCTTCGGCGATGAGGTTGTCCATAATGAGGTTGCATTTGCCTTGACGAGACCAGCCGGTTTCGTCCTCGCCGCCGCCGTGCTGCAGGTAGAGTACCGGATAGCGCTTTTTCGGGTTCTTGTCGTAATCCGGCGGCGTGTACACGAAGCAGCGGCGCACGCTGTCGTTGACCTTGGAATAATAGAGATGCTCGCGGACCTGGCCGTGCGGCACATTCTTGAGAGCGTAAAAGTCCTGGTCCTTGGCTGGAATTTCGATGCCGCTGCCCCAGCGGCTCGCGCCGTAAAAGTAAAGGCTGTTGGGATCGGGCACGGCGGCGCCGTCGATCCAGAGCTGATAGTAGTGAAAGCCTTCATCCTGCGGGGCCGAGTCGCCCGTCCACACGCCGGTCGAGTCCTTCACCAGATCGTACTTGACGGCGCTGATGTCGAGCTGGACGCGCTGCGCCTCGGGCGCCGAAATACGGGCGCGCACGCGGCCCTCGGAATTGACCTGAGGATAGTCGCGCCCCGGCTGGTTGGTCGATGCCGGCTTGAAATCCTCTACGGCGGGCTGTTCTGCCTGCGCCAGGCAGACGGCACTGACGGCCATAGCCAACAGCCAACGAGTCATAATGGATTGCTTCATAAGGAACGCCTCCGTTTCAATTTAAATGTTCCGGTTATCCCATAACCGTATCGGGCTGCGGGTGCGGCTCGATGCAATGAATCCGTCCTGTCGAAGGTAAAGAAGTACAATGTTTGAGAGGCTGAATCGTTTCGAAAGGATCTTTCGACTTATTCCTCGCTTTCAGCCGCGGAAAAAAACGCGGGATCGACCGGCTTGAACAGCAGTTGCGAAAACTGGTACAGGCCGTTTTTCCAAACTTTGAAATCGTGGCCGCCGGGCTCGATCGAGTAAACGTGAGGAACGCCGTGGGCCTTGAGATAGTCGTGCGTTTGCTTGCTGAAGGTGATCAGGCCGTCGCTTGCGCCGCACGAAATCCACAGCAGCTTCAGCTTTGCCTTTGTTTCAGCCGGATTGGGCGCCAACTCTTCCGGCGGCTTGGTGTTGGGAGCCGCCGAAAAGGCGCCGACCCAGGCAAAAACGTCGAGGTTGCCCAGGCCGAAGTTCAGCGATTGCCCGCCGCCCATGGACAGGCCGGCAATGGCGCGGTGTTCGCGGTCTTGGAGCACCGGGTAGGTCTTTTCGATGAAAGGAATCAGGTCGTTGAGCAAATCCTGCTCAAAGGTTGCAAAGGCCTGCACTTTGTCCGGCGCAAAGACGTTGCCGACGGCGCGATCATCCTTCATGGCGCGGCCGTTGGGCATGACCACGATCATGGGCTCGATCTTTTTTTCGGCGTAAAGATTGTCCAGAATCACCTGCGGCTGAGCACCGTTGAGCCACTCCTTCTCGTCGCCGCCGATGCCGTGCAGCAGGTAGAGCACGGGATACTTTTTCTCGACGGAGAACCCCGGCGGCGTGTAAACGATCGCTCGGCGTACCGCCCCCACGGTCTTTGACTCGTAGCGCACGGTGTCGATTTTTCCGTGCTCGATGTCCGGGTGAAAGTGGTCGAACCCTTGCGGCGCTTCTTTGAAGGAAGCTTGAGCATAGACAAGAGAACTCAACAAGAGGGCGGCCGGAAAGAAAAGCGCACCTTGCTTCATAGACTCTCCATCGGTTATTTGAAACTCAACCAATCGATTTCGACAGGGGTGTCTGCGGCGGAAACGACCGTCAGATGGTGCACGCCGGGGCGGTACTTTTTCAGCGGCGCTTTGAACACGTTCCAGTCGGCGCTTTTGGGAATCTTGACGGTCGCGATGACCGGCCCGTCGACACCGTCGAGCCGAATCTGCAGCATGCCGCCGCTTGGCGAGGCGGCTTTTACGTAAACCGATTTCAGTTTCTTGCTGCCGAAATCGACGCTGTTGTATTGAATCCAGGCATTTTTCTGCTCAAAAACGGTCTTCCACCCGGCAAAAGTGTTCAGGGTATCGAGAAAAGCGATCGAAGCTCCAGTCTCGCTGATGCGGCTGTAGCGGTCGATCTGGATGTTGCGCGCGGCGTCCGTGAGGCCTACGCCGCGCAGGGTGGGGATCACCTTGCGGATGGTGCCGTCCTCGTTGAAAAAGAGGCTGTCGATGCGGATGGAGCGGTTCTTGTCGAATTTGGGCGAAAGATCGTTGTGATGATAGAACAGATACCACTGACCGTTGAACTCGACGATCGAGTGATGGTTGGTCCAGCAGCCGGTGGGCGATTCGTCCATGATCACGCCCGTCATGGTGAAAGGCCCCAGAGGACTTGAGCCCATCGCGTATTCCAGCCGCTCGGTTTTGTTTTCCACATGCGGAAAGGTCAGGTAGTAGATGCCGTTGCGCTCGAACACGAACGGCCCTTCTTTAAGCCCTTTGCCGGGCAGGTTTTCGATGATCATCGGCTCGGAAGCCAATTCGAGCATGTTATCGGCCAGCTTGGCGACAAAGATGTGCCCCATCGACCAGTACAGATAGGCCTGGCCGTCCTTGTCAATCAAGACGTTGGGGTCGATGCCGCGGACGTTTTTGATCGGCTCGGGCTGCGGCGTAAACGGTCCTTCCGGCGCATCGGCAACGGCGACGCCGATGGTGAACCCTTGCCGCGGGTCGTTACCTTTTTGGCGTGCGGGAAAGTAGAAATAGTACTTGCCGTTCTTTTCAACGCAATCGGGCGCCCACATGCTGTAGGAGGTTGAATCGACCCAGGGGACATTGTGTTGGCTGACGATGACGCCGTGATCGGTCCAGTCGACGAGATTCGGCGAGGAAAAGACGTGATAGTCTTCCATGCAGAACCAGCCGGGGCGACCTTTGCCCTCCACCGCCAGGATGTCGTGAGAGGGATAAACATACACCTTGCCGTTGAAAACCCGTGCCGTGGGATCCGCGGTAAATTGGTCTGTAATAAAGGGGTTTTGAGCGCTCAATCGGCCCGCCGAGGGCAGGGCGAAGAGCAGGGTTGTCAGCAGAAATAGGCGGGACTTTTGCATGATCTGAATTCCTTTGGGCTGATCTTGTCAGCGGCCTGATGGTTTTTTCAACGAAAAACGTTTGCCGCGCATCAAGCCGACGCGCGGCAAACGATAAACGACGTTACTTCATCATGATCATTTTTTTCGAAACGCTCATGTGATCGGCTTGCAGCTTGTAGAGATAAACGCCGCTGTTCAGCGGGCGACCGAAATCGTCCGTGCCGCTCCAGGTCACCTTGTGCAATCCGGCCTGCTGGAAACCGTCGACCAAAACGGCGACCTGTTCGCCGGCCATGTTGTACACCGTCATTTTTACGGACGAAGCCTTCGGCAGCGAGTATTCGACGGTGGTGGAAGGATTGAAGGGATTGGGATAGTTCTGCTCCAATCGGAAATTCTGCGGTTGAGCATTGCCGTTGTGAGAAACGCTGGTGTTCGGCCCGGCTTGGTAGAGGAATTCTACCTCTCCGTCGCCCAACACGCGGTTGTAGACGCGCACGTCGTGAATCGAGCTGAGGAGCACCGGATCGGCGGTGTAGCCGCCTCTGCCGATGTAGGCGTAGTTAGTGCTGATGTTCCACAGGGCGTTGTCACCGGTCAGCTCGGTGGTTCCCATCAGGATACCGTCGACATAGAACCCGATCTCCGCGTTGTCGATGGTCACGACCATGTGGTGCAGAAGGCCGTCGTTGGTTTCCGGTCCGTTCACGCCGTTTTCACGTTCCCAAGGGTTGGTCTCTACGCCGCAGGAGATGGCGGCGCGGCTCACGTTGTCGCCGCGGCAGGGGGAGATGAAAAAGCCGTTGGCGCCGAAGCCGTTCACCGAGTCGCCGAAATAGACCACCATGTGGTAGCCGTTGTTGGCATCGGCCAAGGGCGTGAACCAGACGGCGACGGTCACGGCCGAGTAATCCGAAATTGCAATGATCTCCGCGGGCAATTCCACCCACTGATCCAGTGCGTCGATGTGCAGCGAACCGCCGCTGATTTCCGCGTCGCCGACCACGGTGCCGTGGGCCGCTCCCACCTGGTCGTTCGCCGTGCCGTCATCGAATGACCACCAGTGCGTCAAGTTCTCGGTTCCGGGATCGACCTGAGCCGTCAGGCTGCACACGCCGACGATCAATGCCATCGAAATGGTTTTCCAAGCGTTCATTTGGCTCCTCCTCACGTTTGAAAATTGTTCCTGAACTCAGTGATTGTGTTTTATTTTCTCCATTTTGCTGCCTGATGCGGATCTTTTCCGACCGCCTTCGGGCTTTCAGATGTCCAATCCTCCATCACCTCCTCTCTGCGCTGTACGGCTTTATTTGTCACAAAACGACGGCAAAAGCATCCGTACCTGCATGACGTTTATTGAACCGTATTGTTCTCTGCTGCACTACAATTGCCGGTGAAAACGATGGAGTCCTATATTCGCCCTTTGTCCACGTCGGTTTGAGCGGAACAAGGCGGGCGTTTAAGGGGTGATGACCATCTTTCTTTTTTCAAAATAATCGCCGGCCCGCAGCGCATAGAAATAGACTCCGCTCGCCAAGGTCGAGGCGTCGAAAAGCACCGAATGTCGGCCGGGGGGACACTCTTGGTCCAACAGCGTTGCGGCCAGTTCGCCGCGAAGGTTGTAGATCCGCACGGAGACCGTTTTGGCTTCAGGAATCTCGAAATCGATCTGCGTCGATGAATTGAATGGGTTGGGGTAATTCTGATGGAGTTTTGCGGAAAACGGCGTTGTGCGCGGCTGGTGAACGGCCGCCTCGCCGCGGCTCGAAACCAGCGTGGTGATGCTCCTGGCGTCTAAAGGCACGATCAGCGTGTCGTTCGAGACATAGAGGTCGTTTCCTCGTTCGCAATTTTTGCTTTCGGATGTCGTGTAAGGCGTAAACGCCGGAAAGCCGCCGTTTACAATGACGAAGGTCTGTTTTTTAGCCAGGCTCGAAGTGTTGACGGCGACGATGACGATGTTGGACGCGGTGCTGTCCCTGTAGGCGGAGCAGACCACCCCGGCCTGCGATTGGCGGGGGCACTCGATGCGATAGTAAGCCGGCCGGATGAATCGAGCGAACTGCGACATGACGTAGCCCTTTTTCGTCACCTCGCCCTTTTTGCCGCTGTCGTTGGTGCCGTCGCTGATGGGGCCGTAATAACGAACGATGTACCACCAAACATAGGCGCTCATGCCCGCGTGCATGACGTCGTTCATTTCCACAGCCACGTTCATCGCCCATGACCATACGTTGGCGTTGCTGTTTTCGCCCGAAAGATGTTCCGTCATCCATATCTCCTTACCTTTTCGTTCGGCCAAAGGATAGGCCGTCAGTCCGCCGCCGTAAATATGCCCGGCGACGATATCGAGATGGGCGCACGCCAGCGAGTCGTTGAGGATGGGATCGGACATTTCGCGTCGGAATTGGAAGGACTCCGGCGCCATGACGCGGGTGCCGATGAGCGGGGCGTAGTGCCTCATGAAGGTGAGCATCTCGTTTGCCGTCCACCTTGTCCAATCGCCGTAGTCGGGTTCGTTCTGAACCGAAACGGCGTATATCGGCACGCCGTGCGATTGCATGAAGTTTTGAAAGTCGTCGAGGTGAACGGCGTAATCCTCGTAACGGTCGTAACGAACCCTTTTGAGATCACCGACCGTTTCGAGCATGTCCTGCGGCGCATTCCAGGGCGAAGCAAAGATGAGCACCCCCATGTCGTGCGCCTTTTTTGCCGTGCGTACGTTCAGGCTCCAGTTGCTGCGGTTGGGATCGATCATCAGCCTCAGGATCGAGAAGCCCAGTTGTCCCTCGCCGGTGCCGAAGGCCGTCATGATTTCAGCATCGGTCATGTCCGGCCGCCAGGGAAGGATGTTGGCCGCACCGAACCCCCTGATCTTTTGATAGGTTTTCTCCGGATTGACGCGGGCTGGGCTCTGCGCAAAGAGCGCGGACATGGCCGGCATCAGCAACGCAAGGAGCAAGCGGAGCACTTTTGTCGCCTTTCGATTGCAAAGGTGGTCAGTCGTTCTCATTTTTCTCTCGTTTTTGTGAAAGGTACAACTGTCGTCGATTCGGTTCTTTGGTGCTGTAAAGAACAACGGAAATGTTGAAGATTTGTGCCGCGTTCCACGTTGCAGACTCGGTTCCGCTCAATTTGCTTTCATCCGTCATTACGATTGCCGTCTCTACGCCATAATCATTTTGCTTTTTAACCAAAGTTTATATAAACTCATGCAAAGCTAACGGCTTGTCAGGTTAAAAAACAAGGAGAAACAAATGAACCTTCGGCTTTTGGGATGGGGTGTCATCGTTTTGTTGCTCAGTTCGACGACTTTTGCGCTGGACAACGGTCTGGCATTGACGCCGCCGATGGGCTGGAACAGTTGGAATTGCTTCGGTTGTGATATTAATGAAGCGCAGATTCGCGAAATCGCCGACGCCATGGTCGCCACAGGCATGAGAGACGCCGGTTATGAGTACCTTGTCATCGACGACTGCTGGCAAGTGGCCCGCGACGAGCAGGGCAACATCATTACCGATCCTGACCGCTTTCCTTCCGGGATAAAGGCCTTGGCCGATTACGTGCATTCCAAAGGGCTCAAATTCGGGCTCTACAGCGATGCCGGTCTGCGCACCTGCGCCGGTCGGCCCGGAAGCCGCGGCTACGAGTTTCAGGACGCCCGCCAATACGCCGCCTGGGGCGTCGATTACTTGAAATACGACTGGTGCCACACCGACAATCAAAACACGATCGCTTCCTATTCCCTGATGCGCGACGCGCTCAAGGCGGCGGGGCGGCCCATCGTCTTTTCGATCTGCGAATGGGGCAGCACCAAACCGTGGCTGTGGGCCAAGAACGTCGGCAACCTGTGGCGCACCACCGGCGATATTCAGGACTGTTGGGACTGCGTGCGCGACTGGGGCGGCAAAGGATGGACGCGCATCCTCGACGAGCAGGTGGGGCTTGAAGTCTATGCCGGGCCGGGCCACTGGAACGACCCCGATATGCTCGAAGTGGGCAACGGCGGCATGACCACCGAGGAATATCGCGCCCATTTCAGCCTGTGGTGCATCCTGGCCGCGCCGCTGATGGCGGGCAACGACCTGCGCAACATGACGCCGGAAATCCGCGACATTTTAATCAACAAAGAAGTCATCGCCGTCGACCAGGATCCGCTGGGCAAGCAGGGCAGCAAGGTGCGCGACGACGGCGACCTCGAGGTGTGGGCCAAGGTGCTGCACGACGGCAACCGCGCCGTAGTACTGTTTAACCGCGGCACCGAGCCCGCCGACATCGCCGTCAAATGGACTGAGATCGGCTATCCTGCCCACCTGAAGGCTAAAGTGCGGGACCTGTGGCAGCACAAGGACGTGGGTGAATTCAAGGGCGGCTACGGCGCCGTGGTGCCGGGCCATGCCGTCGTCATGGTCAAGGTGATGCCGAAATAAGCCCCTTTTTCGGATTCGGGTTCGTACGCCATGCTCCGCATGCCCAAATTCCGCATCCGGCCCAGCATGATCAGCGGCTTTCTGGTGATGAGCCTGCTGCTGGTTTTGCTGGGCATTATTTCGATGTATTTTGCCGGACGCATGCAGAAAAACACCCGCCGCATTCTGGAAGAAAACGTCACCAGTCTCAAGGCGGCGGAGGAGCTGGAGATCGCTCTCATGGACATGAAGGGGATCACCAGTAACTATCTGTTGCGGCGGAATCAGCGGCAACTGGATTTGTTCCAGGAAAAAAAGGCGGCCTTTCTCTATTGGCTTGCAGAGGCAAAAAGACGAACCTTCACGCCCGAAGAGGTTCAGATCGTTGCTTCCATCGAGCGCCTGTTCGAGGATTACCTTGCATCGCATGAGCGCGTCGTTCAACACGCCCGAGAGGGCAATCCCGCCTTTGCGTACGAAGAGTTGACGCTGCGGATGCTCTTCCTCTTTGACCGCATCTATGAAAAGTGCGAGGAACTGCTGGCCATCAACGAAAAGTTAATGTTCAACACCAGCGCACTGGTGGAACGCGATCATCAGACCATGAATCGATTGGTGGCGGCCATGGCCGTCGCGGGCATTCTGTCCGGCATCGGCCTGGGACTGGTGCTGTCGCAGAAAATCCTCAGCCCGATTCATGCGCTGGTGCTGCGGCTGCGCGGTGCGTCGACGCATGAACTCGTGCAGCAGGTGGATATTGCCGACCTCTCCGAATTGGAGCATCTGGACGAATACGTGCATCGCCTCATCAACAAAGTCAACGAGGTCAACCGCGACCTCGAACTCAATCAGATGATGCTGATGCGCACGGAAAAGCTTGCCGCTCTGGGGCGAATGGCCGCCGGTCTGGCGCACGAGATCCGCAATCCGCTTACGGCCGTCAAAATGCTCATGTATTCTCTCCAGGAGCAGGAGACCGGTTCGCCTCAGCGGGAACAGGATATGCGGGTGATCATTTCGGAGCTCGATCGCATCGAAAAGTTTCTTCAGGACTTTTTGAATTTTGCGCGACCCTCGCAGCCGCGATTGGTGCCGTGCAATCCATCGGATCTCTTTCGCCAAACACTGCGGCTTCTGTCGCCGCAAATCAAAAGCAAGGGCATTCACGTCGACCTCGGCGGCGACCCCAAAGCCATGATTTTTGCCGACGAAGAACAGATGCAGCAGGTCTTTTTCAACATTTTGCTCAACTCCGTTCAGGCCGTATCCGATGGCGGCTGTATTGGCATCGACGTACAGCCGGAAGACGATTCGCAGGTGCAGATCACCATCACCGATGACGGCCCCGGCATTCCCCCGGACCTGATGAGCCGTATCTTCGATCCCTTTGTTACGGCCAAAGAGGAGGGCACCGGCCTGGGGCTGGCCATCGCTTTTCAAATCGTTCGCGGACACGGAGGCACGATAGCGGCGGACAATCTGCCCAAAGGCGCCCGCTTCACCCTTCGTTTGCCGAGGCAGCAGGAGCAGCCATGAAGCAGTCCATCCTCATCGTCGACGACAACGAAAGCGTCTGCTACTCCTTTCGCCGTCTTTTGGAAGGTCGGCGCTGCGACATTGTAACGGCGGGCAGCGGCGCCGAAGGGCTTTTGCGCGTGCAGGAGCAGCGCTTCGATTTGATCATTCTCGACGTGCGCCTGCCGGACATGTCCGGTCTGCAGGTGCTCAAAGAAATCAAGAAAATCGATCCGAAAGCGGTGGTGCTGGTCATCACGGCGTTCGGCACCACCGAAACCGCCATCGAGGCGACCAAGAACGGCGCTTACGACTATATCCTCAAGCCCTTCGACATACCGGCCATGCGCCGATTGATCGACGAGGCGCTCGAGAGCAGTCGCGTTATGCGCACCGAGGTGCTGCTCTCCCAGGCCGACGACCTTTCCGCGGCCGACCGCATCGTCGGCAGCAGCCCGGCAATGCAGGAGGTCTACAAAATGATCGGCCGTATCGCCGGCAGCGACGTCAATGTGCTGATCCGCGGCGAAAGCGGCACCGGCAAGGAGCTGGCGGCGCGCGCCATCTATCAGCACAGCCGCCGGGCGCAAAAGCCGTTTCTGACCGTCAATTGCGCCGCCATCCCCGAAACGCTCTTGGAAGCCGAGCTCTTCGGCCACGAAAGGGGATCGTTCACCGGAGCCGAGCGGCGGCGCATCGGCAAGTTCGAGCAGGCCGACGGCGGCACGCTCTTCCTGGACGAGATCGGCGACATGAGCCTGACCACTCAGGCGAAGATTCTGCGGGTGGTTCAGGAAGGCACCTTTGAGCGCGTGGGCGGTGAAGAGACGCTGCACGTCGACACCAGAGTCATTGCAGCCACCAATCAGAACCTCGAAAAAGCCATCGAAGAGGGGCGTTTTCGCGAAGACCTTTACTACCGCATCAAGGTGGTCACCATTACCCTGCCGCCGTTGAGAGAACGTCGACAAGACATCCCCGAGTTGGTCAACTATTTTCTGCTCAAATACAGCATGCAGCAGAACAAGGAGGGCCTGTCGCTTTCGGACGAGGCTTTGGAAGCGCTTCTGCGTTACGACTGGCCCGGAAACGTGCGCGAGCTGGAGAACCTGACGCAGCGGGCCGTCGTGCTTTGCAAAAGCAGAGTAATACCGGCGGAGCTTTTCGTTCAAGAGTTCAAAAGCGATGTGCGCCTGCTTACGCCGGAGTTCAATTTTTCGTCTGCAGAATTGGAGGCGCAGCGCGGCCGTCTTTATGAGACCGTTATGTCCGAGACGGAAAGGGCGTTGTTGAAGGCCGTGCTGGAAAAGACCCGCGGCAATCAGGTCAAGGCGGCCGAAATTCTCGGCATTTCGCGGGTGACGCTGCGGGACCGGATCGCACGCTACGGCCTGGAAACCGACCTTTGAGCCGGCTATTTCCTTTACTTTCTGTATAAAAAATATCCATTACAGGGGTGGAATAAAAAAATCCCGTCCTGAGCGACGCCTGCTTTACTCTTTACAATTTAACCGGTTGCATCCGGCGGCCGGCGATGCGATTTTTGTGGAACGATTCTTGAAATGGCGACATGGTCTTGAATGACAAGCAGGCGGCAAAGGCCGGTTCCGAATATGCCCGGCCCGGCGATGACCGCCGGAAAGGGTATGCATCGTACGACGAAAAAAATAGAGCAGACCTCTTATACGACCAAGGCTTACCTGCTGTCGATCGCGGTGCACGGCCTGATGATTGTGCTGATGTCCGTTTTAGGAGGTCATCGGGCGTTGAGAAAGTGGAACGACTTTGCCGAGATTGCTTTTGTGAGCGCCGAAGCGGCCGCTCCTATACGACCGGTGAAGCAGGAGACGGTTCTTCCTAAAAGCGAACCGGTGCCGCGGCAGGAGACGGTCAAGCTGAAGGCCCCGCGGGAGGCGGAAAAAAAGGAACGACCGCCGGCCGATGCCGGTGCGGGAAGCCGCGTCAAAGTGGCCGTTGAGCGGTTTCCGTTCGACTATTACCTGCGGCTTCTGCGGAACCGCCTGCAGGACAACTGGCAGCCGCCTTATCAGTCGGGCCCGAGCGGCAGAATGAGCGCCGTGGTGACCTTTACGATTCGCCGCAACGGTGAAATTACCGGCATCACGGTGACCCGATCCTCGGGCAAGTTTTTGTTCGATGCCGCGGCGCAGAGAGCCGTCACGGCGGCGGGGAGAATGCCGCCGCTTCCGGACGAATACGGAGAAGATGAATTGCAGGTGACGATCGATTTCGAGGCGACATGGTAAGGATCACGGCAGCGGCGCTTTTTATACTGATCGCTTTCACGATCGCTTTTCCCCAGAAACATGTTTACATGACCATAACGGCGGAAGGGATGCAGCCGATCGCCATCGACGTGGCGCGTTTCGAGGCCGATGAGTATCCTCAATTCGCCGAGGATGTACGTCAAGTGATCATCAGCGATCTCACCCTATCGGGCTTTTTCTACGTGTTATCGGCCGACCCCGGCGCCGAGCTCAACGATGCCCTTCCGACCGAGGCGAGCGTGAGGTACGAGGCCAAGGTCGAAGTCAAAGGCCGCAACTTTACCCTGGCCGGCAGGCTCATCGATCTCGACACGCGGCAGGTGATTTTTAACAAGCAGTACAAAGCCGAGCTGACGCAGAATCGCCGGCTGGCGCATGAGTGCGCCGACGACATCGTGGCCTATTTGACCGGAGAAAGCGGCATCGCGAGAACCAGAATCGCTTTTGTGAAACAAACCGCTTCCGGCAAAGAAATCGCCGTAATGGACTATGACGGCTACGGAGAACAGGCGGTTACCCGTAACCGCAGTCTCAATCTCTCGCCGTCGTGGTCGCCCTCGCTCGACCGGCTGGTGTACACCAGCTACCAATCGGGCAATCCCGATCTGTACGTTTTTTCGTTCGACAATGGTCGTGAAAGCAAAATATCGCGATTGAACCGACTGCACAGCGCGCCGGCCTGGTCTCCGGACGGCAAGCGCATCGCCTTTACCCTCAGTACGGCGGGCAATGCGGACATCTATGTAATGAACAGCGACGGCAGCGGGCTGCGCCAGTTGACCTTCAGCCCGGCGATCGAATCGTCGCCGAGCTGGTCTCCGGACGGTAGAGAGATCGCCTTTACGTCGGACCGAAGCGGCAACCCGCAAATCTATGTGATGGCCGCCGACGGCAGTGATGTTCGGCGTCTGACCTTCGAAGGCAATTACAACGACTCTCCGGCCTGGTCGCCGAAGGGCGATGTGATCGCATTCGTGTCGCGCGTGGACGGCGGTTTTCAAATTTTCACGGTGGACATCAACGGCGAATCGCTGCGGCAGCTCACCTTCACCGGCAGCAACGAAAACCCGAGCTGGGCGCCGAACGGCTACAAAATAGCCTTTGCTTCCAATCGGAACGGCGGCTGGGACATTTTCACCATGAATCGTGACGGCTCGCAGGTCAGGCAAGTAACGGTCAACGGCGTCAGCACTTCGCCAAAATGGTCGCCGAAATGAGAGCTCGGATGAGCACTTTCGTGAACAGCGTCGAGGCGGACTCATGAGAGTCTTAAAGAGTGTGTTTCTTTGCGGAATCGTCCTTATTATGGGGTGCGGCCGCAAAGAACAACCGTGGCAGCCGGCATTGGAAGAGAACACGGTTTATTCGCTGAATACAATTGTGGCGGAAACGCGCAATCACTTGGATTCAGCGCGGGAGTTTCAGCGTTCCGGACGAAGCTGGCGCGCCACCGAGGAGCTGGAAGCGGCCCGCAATAGCATTGACCGTCTCGAGTCCTACTATTTGCCGCTCATAAATTCTCGGGCTCATCTGTCCGCGGCGTTACGACTAAGCAACCGCGGCGAATTCTTTAAGGCCAGAACTGAAATGGTAAAAGCGCGCGAGCAGTTGGCCAGAGCCCAGGCGGCAAGCGCCGAGCGAAAGGAAGATCTGCAACGCATTTCGGACATGCTGCAGGAGATCGAGACGGAACTGGGAAAGGAACGACGCGCTTCTTGGGAGCGCTGCACCCACATAGCAACACAACTCAACAGCATCATAACCGGTCAACGTTAAGAAAGAGGAGGTATGGTGATGAAAAGAATGCGGCTCCTAACACTCATCATCGCGCTTATTATCGGCGCCGCCGTTTTCCAAGGCTGCAGCAAAAAGGTGGTGAAACAGGAACCGCCGGTGGTGGAAAAACAGCCCGAACCTGCACCCGCTCCTGCACCGGCACCCGAACCGGCACCCGAACCGGCACCCGAACCGGTAAAGGTGGAGCTGTCTTTCGAAAATGTGCATTTCGACTTTGACAAGTATGACATTCGCCCCGATGCACGTGAAATACTTGCTCAGCATGCCCAGAAGCTGCTGGACAATCCGCAGGTCAGGATTTTGGTGGAAGGCCATTGCGATGAGCGCGGCACCGTGGAGTACAACCTGGCGCTGGGCGAACGGCGGGCTAATGCCGTGAAGAGCTTTTTAGTCAACTATGGTGTGAGCGGCGACCGCATCTCCACCATCAGCTACGGTAAAGAGCGGCCGCTCGATCCGCGCTCCAATGAAGAGGCGTGGGCCAAGAACCGCCGCGCTCAGTTCGTCATCACGGCGCAGTAAGCGGAGTTGTTGAAGGTTGAAAGTGATTGCTTTCGCACGGCGGGGGCGGAATCGGTACTTGTTGATGCTGCCCCTGGTCGTTCTGCTCGCCGGTTGCGCCACGCGCAAAGAAGTCGTTCGCTTCAAACAGGACAGCGAACTGCTGAAGCGCGAAGTTCAGGCGGTCAAGGCGCAGAACGCCGCAAATGAAGCGCGGTTGGCCGAGCTCGATCGAAAGCTCGAAGCCTTGCGCGAGGAGCAGCGGCGCACCCGTGCCGATGTCATGGCCGAGCTGAGCGGCCTGAAGACGCAGACCTTTTCACTCGACTCCAAGCTGGAAGACACCACCAGCCGCGTGCGCAGCCTTCTGCACCGCATCGAAGGGCGCGGAGCGGCAGCCGACTCAATGCGCAGCGAAAGCGTAAACGAGCCGATGCCGGAAGCAACGGACCCCGAGGCCGCCAAGGCTTACGACCTGGCCCGCCTCGATCTTTCACGCGGTCACTATGATTTGGCTTTGGCAGGATTTGCCGAATACCTGCGCCGTTACCCGCGCAGCGAGTACGCCGTCGATGCTCAGTACTGGATCGGCGAAATATACTATGCAAAGGAAAAATATATTGAAGCGGCGCGGGAATTCGAAGCGGTCCTGTTCAACTACCCTGCCGGCCGCAAGACGGCACCGGCGCTGCTCAAGCTGGGCTATTGCCGCATCCATCTGCAGGACCTCGAGGGCGCGCGACGGTGCTTCGAGTCCGTCATGCGGCGATTTCCTGAATCGCAGGAGGCAGCCGTTGCCGCAGAAGTGATCAACGAATTAAAGTCGAACAAGCTGTAATCGCGACGACGAGCAATAGAGCGCGACCCTTTATTGACCGTCGTCTCGCCGGGCATCCTGAGTCATCAGCCTCTACCTCCCAAGGCTGACAGGTTGCCCGGACTTTTTTTGTGCTGATCGTCCGTCGTCTTTACTGGCAATGAAACGGGGGAAAAAGGCACGATCGAGGAGTCGTTGTTGGAAGGCCGATTCTTCCCAAAGGAAAGAATCGGCCGGGACAAAGGACTATCGGAGCAACGTCATCTTTTTGACCGCTGTTCCGGAGGACGTCTGGAGTTGATAGAGGTAAACACCGCTTTCCAAAGAGGATGCGTCGAAGGAGACTTGGTGCATGCCGGCGTTATAGTTTTCATGATCGATCAGCGTAACCGCCAGGCTTCCGGTCAGCGTGTAGACGCGTAGGGTCACTTGGTCCGCTTTTGCAAGCGAAAAGGAAATCGTGGTAATCGGGTTAAAGGGGTTGGGATAATTCTGCGCCAACCTAAAGGTGGTCGGCTGTTCCGTGCCGTTCTTTACCGCGGCGGCCGGTGCCGGCTGCGAGCTCCACAGGATGCTGCCGTACTCTTTGGAGTTCTTGACGTAAAGCCCCTGCGCCCATTGATTGACCGATTCTCGAGTGTTAAAGTCTCGATCCAAGGTGCAGATGGACAGCATGCCCAGGCCGTCATCGACGATTTCGGGGAACTTGATGAAGGCGGCCTCGATCACCTCTTTGTAGCCGCCGGGGATTTCGGACTGAACGCCGCGAATGGCCTTGTCGGTGGTGGTGCTGATCGTCGAGGGGCAGTCGCCGTCGGCCAATTCGAGCTGTTGTGCCGGGTTCTGATACGACGTTGCCCAAAAATGATAGGCCTCTTCGCCGTCCACCAGGCAAATGCCCACCTCAGCGCCGGGTGACTGCTCTTCGAACGCGCCCGGGAAACGAGTGTCGATGATGATCTGATAGGCGTCGTTCTGCCAAATGTTGCCGGTGGTGTTGTGCGTGGCGGGATCGAAGCTGTAATCGTCATCGTAGCGCATGACGGCGACATAGATGTAATTTTCATCATGCAGAATCTTGAACCAGGCGGTCAGGTCCGACCAAGAGTCCCAGTTGGCCGGCTGCCAATCCCACAACGACCCCTCCTGACTTGTCGGTACGTCATAGTTGAACTCCATGAGCGTCCAGGGAATCGTAGCCCAGGCCGGGTCATCGGCATTTCCGTCGATGACGACAGTGCCTTTGTACGCCGTGTACTCGTGCAGAACGCCGTTGGGGTCGGTCTCATCGACCGGCGCGTCGTTGCGCACCGGCTCGGTGCCCAGCGGGAAGGGGCCGGGTTTGAAGGTCGGCGGAAACTCCGGATCGAGGTTGTCGAACGCCAGGGCCGGAATGGATAAGGCCGCCGCCACGAGGACGAACAGTAGCTTTTTCATGAGCTCACCTCTCCTTTTGTGATGGTTTTATGTTTGCGCAGACCGCTCCGCACACATGCGGCCATTGTTCACCTTCAGCGGAGCAGCCGGCGGATTCCGCTGCGTGGCCGATTTGTAAAACCGTTTTAATTCTGCGCTGATATTAATGAATAATTGCCTACAAATCAAGCGGATTCATCGGACGAGCATCATTTTTTTCACCAGCGACTTTTTTCGGCCGGAGGCAGAAAAGGTCAACCGGTAAAAGTAGACGCCGGAGGGCAGATCGATCCGGCTTTGATGCTGATGCTCGCCTGCCGCCTGCTCCTCGTCGAGCAGCGTGAGGACGGAGCGACCGAGAAGGTCGTAGAGCTGAAGCGTTACGCGTCCGGGCTGGGGCAGAGCATAGCGGAACAGCGTTTCACCGTTGAAGGGATTGGGATAGTTCTGCTGCAGCGTAAAAGCGAGCGGAAGAGAGCGGCCGAGGCCGGCATGAGTCGATTGCCCGAACGACGTTTTGCCCGGCGAGCCGCCGAAGGCGCGCGAGGCCGCCCAAATCGACGGCAGGGTGCGGTCGAGGCCTGGGTCCGTCAGTTCGAGGGTTCTGCCGGAACCGCCGACGGCCGGCCAGGGGGCATCTTTTCCGTAAGCCAGCGAGTCGATCAGCCTGCCTTCGGCATCATAAAGTGCGACGGCATCGCCGCTGTTGCTCAGACCGAACGGCAGGTTGCCGTAGAGGTTGCGAATGCCCGGAAAGAGCTTTTTCATCTGCAGGGTGTCGACGGCAATGACGGCGCAGCCCTCTGCAGGAACCACCGCGCCCTCGGGCAGTTCGAAAAGGTGGGTCGGCGACTTGTCCCGAAGCGTCCAGCCCGCCAGACTGATGGATGCCGGCGTGGGATTGTAAAGCTCGATCCAGTCCTCGGCCGGAAACTGGGGGCTGCTGCTGTAGTTGATCTCGCTGATCACGACGGTTGCCGGAAGGTCGGACGGCTCGAAAACGGCGGTCACGACCAAATCTGCGGCAGAGGAATACTCGACTTCCAGTTTGTCGGCGAACTCGGGCCGGGACCAGCGCACAAATCGGTAACCGGCCGCCGGCACCGCTTTCAACGTGATGGGCACCTCCTGAAAGTACTTGCCGGTCCACGGAAACCGATCGATGCGGATGGTGTTGAGCTGAATGCTGCCGTGGCCTTGAACGTTCAAAATCACGTCGATGAAGCCCTTGAGTTGAAAATAGCTGCGGATGTGGGTGCGTACAAAGGGGACGCGGCGGTCGGCAAACGTGCGCATGCGCGCCAGGCGACCGGTGTACTCCCCCATCGAGCCGGGCCAGCGCTGCCTTTGCCGGTTGATTTCGCTTTTGAACATGGCGTCGAAGCGGTCGAGCAGCTCCTTCACCCGAACCGGTTCGAAGGTGGTGTTCAAATGATCGGCGAAACGGTTGATGAATTTTCGCCGAAACGTCTCGTTTTCCAATAGCTTTCTCAGCAGAAAGGTCGACCACGGCGGATTCGGCCACGACGGCCCGTTGCTCTGAGTTGCAAAGGCGAGCATGTTGAAATCGTAAGCGGTGTCGTAGAGGTGGAAACCGAAATCAGTGTCGTAAATCAACCACCGCCATTTGCCGCCGGTGTGATGCGGTCGGTAGAATTTGATGTTGTTACCCGGCCAATCGGTGTTGCCGATGAACTGTTCGGCGATTTGATAATCGATATAGTTGTCGATGTCGATCAACGAGTCGACGACGGCATAATGAGCCGGATCGGCAAGGGAATGGGAGTTGAGAAATGCGAGCAGATTTACATAGGCGTCCTTTGAACCGGCCATGACCTGCCAATCCTCGGTCCCCGAGCCGTCGAGGACGTCGACCTGGTCGGGGTCGAAACCGCGGTTGGCGTGCACAAAGTGTTCATTGAGCTTTTCGCGCAGGTTGAGAATACCCCAATATTCGCCGTTGAGATAAACGTGCGTCGGCCTAAAGGCCATGGTTTCGAGGTTCATGGCGTCGCGGCAGAGGGTCTGCATAAAGCCGTCGCGCCAGTAGGTGCCGTCCCAATCGTTGCCGCCGTTGCGCAGTAGAAAACTCTCGAAGCGGTCGATTTCCTTGTCGGGAAAGATGCGCCAACGGATTTCGGCGGTGTCATAGTCGGCGCGGCGAAAAACGGCCAGCGATTTCTGCGGCCGGCCGCGGCTCCAGCCGCCGAACACTTTCAAACCGGCATCCAGCTTGAAGCCGAGGCGGCCGTCCGGCTCGAAAAACTCGACGTGCACCGGCCGTTCCCAGTCCTGCCAAAAGTTGGCGCCGAAATAGGGATAGTCGCTGGAGGCGTTCGGTCCCAGTTCGAAGATGCCGTAGTCGGGGTCGTAGAGGTTTTCGGGATCGGTGGTCAGGCAGATCAGGGCAAAGGGCGAATTCTCATTGAAAAGATAGGTGTGCGTGATGATGCGGCTCGGCTGCAGAGGCGACTGCAGCGTTCGGGCGCGGACGACGGTGCTTCGTGAAAGGCGCAAAGGTGTGGAGTAACGAGGCGAGCGTTCAGTCGGCACGGAACCGTCGAGCGTATAGACGATCGAACCGCCTCCCGAAACGGAAAGCTGCAGCGTCACCGGTGCCGAATAGAGGCCGCCCGGCTGAGAAAAGCTCGGCGGCTCGGCTTCGCCGAGATATTCCGTGCTGTTGTTTGCCGCGCCGGGTGTGGGAACGGCGAGCATGCGCCAAACGTCGCCGCCGTCGGGCGTTCGGCCGTAGGAAACTTCGGCGGGCAGGGCGGGCAGCCGCACCGAATCGACTGCGGTGCTGTCCGGCGCCGTCAGCAGCACGGTTTCGCCCGAGCGATCGAGTTTGAAATTGGTGTGCAGATTAGTCGGCTTCAAGTTCAGAATGGGGGCCGGCGGGGACGGCTGCGCCGATGGCGTTGTCAGCTCGGCTGTGAGGAAGGGAATCAGTGTAAGGTCGCTGCTGGTGCTGTTGATGTTGTGAACCTGAAGGGCCAGCACGTTGGTGCCGCTGCGCAGCAGCGCCGGATTTATTTCGAACAAGGGCGGAGATTGGCCCTGATAGATCTGCGCCTCGTGACCGGCGGTCGCGGGCGTGTTGTAGGCGAAGAACTGGTTCGGCTCGCCCATGTTGGCGCGCGCCGTTTCAACGCCGTTCAAATAAGCGATAAAGCCGTCGTCGAAATCGACGTGCAGGAAGAGGCGATGGACATCCTGCGGCCGCTGAACGGTGAAGGTCTTGCGCACGTAAATGGAAAGGACGTTGTTGACGATGGTGACGTCGTCATCGTCTCCATAGCCGAAGCCCGAGGGGCCTTGTTTCCACGAAGAATCGTTAAAGCCGAGAGACTTCCAGGCGGCGGGCGGTTCGGCCGTGCCGGGGAAGTAGCGCCAAAGGTCGCCCTGCGTGATGATCGCCTGCAGATAGTAAAGCTCGCGGCGATTCTTGTTCGAGGCAAAAACCAGGAGATGTTTCCCGGGCGCGAGGCTTAGAGCGGGAAAAGTCCATTTGAAGGGTTTGGCGCTGTTGTCGCTCAGCGCCCAACCGTTCAAATCGACGGCCTCGGAGCCGTTGTTGTACAACTCGATCCAATCCGATAAAGAGCCGTCCTCATCGGCAACGGTCGACGTGTTGCGGGACATCAGTTCGTTGAGGACCAGGGTACCGGCTTCGAGATAGGCGACCGAGCAGAGGAACAACATCAAGAGCAGGTGTTTCATTATTTCGATCCTTATAGCGCTTTTGTGATATAAACTATCGATACGAAACCGCAAAACCAAGTAACAAATGATGAAAAAGACGCGGTTATTTTCTTCTGTCGCCTTTCTTGAAAAGTCTGTATCTTTTTCAAAAGTGAAATGAAAAACATGTCGAACACGCAGTAAAGCGAGTGTCGGGACTGAAGGTCGGTATGAAAGCGAACGGATCGTTGGGTTGCTCCGCTGCAGCATTTTTGCTGATCATTTTTTTGTTCGGTGGACCGCTATGGGGAGATGAGCCGTTGCGCATCCGTTCGTTGACCTTTGTCGGCAATTTTCATTTCAAGGCTTCGGTGCTTCGCCGACAAATGACCGCGGTACCGCCCTCTCTGTTGAAACGCCTGACAAGTCGCGCTCGAGCACCCTTTTTCGACCAGCAAATTCTCGAGAGTGATCTGAGGGCCGTCGAGTGTTTTTATCAATCCGAAGGCTTTATCGACGTGCGCGCCGATGTCCGTACCAGCCGCCTGAAAGGCGGGGTATCAGTGACGATCGAGGTGCAGGAAGGGTTGCCGGTGACGGTGGCCGCGATTTCGATCAAAGCAGCGGCAGAGGCGGAAAATGAAGGCCTTGCCGCTCTCTTCAGCCGCGCCCTGACCGTTTTGCAGACCAAGCCGGGCAGCCGTTTCCGCGACGAGCTTTTGCAGCAAGATCGCCGGCGGCTTGCCGACTTTTTCTCCGATGCCGGCTATCCTTATGCCCGCGCCGAGTTTCAATTGCAGGTGGAAAGAAGAGAGCATGCCGTTTTAGTGATTTGGGAGGTCGACCTCGGCCCCCTGTGCGCCTTTGGCCCGGCGACCGTGGAGGGATGGAAGGCCGCATCTCCTGATTTTAACAGGCTGCTTGCCTTTCGTCCTGGGGATCCCTTCAAGAAAAAGTCGCTCGACGCTTCTCAGCAGCGGCTGTATGCCCTCGGACTTTACGATTTTGTGACCGTAAAGGCACTTTTGCCGCAGCCGCCGCAGCCGCTCATTCCGGTGGAAGTGATGTTGCGCGAGGCGCCGCGCACGTCCGTTAAAGGCGGCATCGGTTACGGCCGCGAGGAGGAGCTGCGCGTGTTCGTCAATCTGCAACGGTTGCGGTTTCTCGGCGGTGCACGCCGACTCAACCTGCAGGCGCGCCGCTCAGCCCTCGAGCCCTATTCCCTCGAAGCTCGCGCGGTTCAACCGGCGTTTCTCTTCCCCCGCATGCTCCTCGGCTTCAATCCCTTTTTGCGCAGCCAAACGGAACCCGGCTATCGCCTCAGCCGAAACGGCGCCGCCCTCTATCTGCAGCACTCCGTCGGAACCGCCCTCAATTTCGGCCTCACTTATACCTACGAGCAGGTCGATCTGAACCTGAAGAGCATTGCCGAACCGCGGGCGACCGAAGCGCTGCGCGGGCTGTACAACAAATCGAGCCTGCTCTTCGGCTTCAGCCGCAACACGGCGGACATCCCTTTTTCGCCGACGACCGGCAGCCGCATCGACTTGACGGCCAAGTACAGCGGACTGGGCGCCGGCGAATATCATTATGTGAAATGGTTGACCGAGCTGAGGCGCTATCAGCGGCACGGCAGCGCCGTCACCGCCGTCCGCCTGGCGGCAGGCCGAATCACCTCTTTCGATCCCTCCGGCGCCGTACCGGTGGAGGATCTCTTTTTCAGCGGCGGCGCCAATTCCGTCCGTGCCTGGGGCCGTCATCAGTTGGGGCCGCGCGACAGGGACGGCAAGCCCATCGGCGGACTTGCGCTCATCGAAGCATCGCTCGAAGAGCGCATCACGCTCTATCGTTCCCTCAGCGGCGCCTTTTTCTGCGACGCCGGCAACGTCGGCCGAACTCGTCTTGCCCCTTCGGATCTGCGCTTCGCTCTCGGCTGCGGGCTGCGCTTCAAAACGCCCATCGGGCCGGTGCGCCTCGACGTAGCTCGACCCGTGTTCGAAGCGGAGCACGGCTTCCGCTGGCATCTCACCGTCGGCGAGGCTTTTTAATGAAGATGAAAAGCAAACGGAGGCTCATATGCGCGGCCTGCGTCGCCACGGTCGTGCTTGTTGTCGCCGCCGGCGGCGTTGCGGTTCAGACCTCCCTTTTTAAAAAGTTCTTGGCACGCCGGCTGGAAACGGCCGCCGGCCGCGCGCTGAACGCGCAGCTCTCCATCGGCGGCCTCGACGGCGATTATGTTTCGCACATGGTTTTTACCGACGTCCGACTGACCGACGGCAACGACTCACTTGTTTTTGTACCTCGGCTGTACCTTTCCTATTCGCTTGTGCGGCTGCTCCGAAGACAAATCCATGTGCGTTCGCTGCGCATCGATTCTCCGATCATCCGCTTCGACCTGTCCGCCGAAGGCGGCCGGTTCTTCAGCCGATCGGACGAAGCGACCGCCGCACCTCCGACGGACCGGCCACAAAAGCGCTCTGATAAGGGTTTCCCCTTTTCGTTCGAAATAGACACGCTTGCGGTAACAAGGGGCCGCGCCTCGCTTGTCTCTCCTTCACCCATACTGCCGAAGGAAATCACCGAACTTACCCTTGAAGGCGGCGGTTCGCTGCAGCCGAAGCGGTTTACCCTGTCGTTGAGGAAACTTCGCCTGAGCTGCCGCGAACCCGAATGGACGATCGATCGGCTCTCGTTCACTTTGCAAAAGGATGGCTCCGGCCTGACGCTGCGCGACGCACGACTGAAAACCGGCCGCAACGCCGCACATTTCTCCGGCCAATCGTCGCTGCCGCTGCTTGAAGACGGCCGAGTGCGGCTCGAAACCTCCCCCATCGATTGGGGCGAGTTTTCGTTTCTGCTGCCCGACATCACCGTGCCCGGAAACCCCTCGCTGCTGCTGCAGGCCTCGGCGGCCGGCGACGAGGCGTCCGTTGAGGTTCGCCTCGGCGGCGACGATTACGACGTGAACCTCACCGCGCGCGCAGCGCCGATTTCCAACCTCTTGAGCGATTCGACAAAAAGGCCTTACCACTTTCGCGTGAACGCGAGCCTGCGGAACGTGGAACTCGAGCGGTGGCTTGCCGATCTCGAGCAGCCTCTTCAGCTCAACGGTGAGCTGAAGGTGAACGGAAGGCTCGGCGTCGACCGCGCCGTCGAGGCGGAGACGGAGCTTCAGCTTTTCAACAGCCGCTTCGCCGATTGGCGCGTGACGGCCCTGAACGCCCGCGGCCGCTATCGCAAGGACGTCCTCTCGCTGGCGGCGACGCTCGAAACACCCATGGGAAGCGGCGCGCTCTCGGCGACCGTCGAAGAGCCTTTTGCCGAGCAGCGCTTCGAGGCCGAGGCCGTCGTGAAGGGCCTCGACTTGTCGCAGCTTCCCGGCATGCGCTTGCCGTCCTCTCGCCTGAACGGAAGCGTGTCCGCGAAGGGAAAACACCTCTTCTCCGCGCACCTTCAGACCGACGCGCGTGTCCGTCTCGATTCGTTGATTGTTGCCGATGTGCCGCTCGACTCGCTGGCTGCCATATTCTCCTTTGCCGACGGTGAGTTCCGCATCGAACGGCTGCAGGCTGCGGACTCGACCGGCGCGGCGGCCGTCACCGGCCTTTTCAGTCTGAGCGGCGCAAGCAACCTCGAACTCCGACTGCGGGCGACCGATCCCCCTTTGCTGCGCCGCCTCATCGGCGCCGACAGCCTTAAGGCTCGGCTGCAGCTCGGCGCCCGACTGCAGGGGAAAATCGATTCGCTGATTTTGCGTGGTAGCCTGGAGAGCGCGCACCTCCGCTATAAGGAATTGAAAGCCGATACCCTGGCCGTTACGGCGTTCGTCCGGCATTTCGACGGCAAATGGCAAGTGCACGGCGCCGCCGATGCCTCTGCCTTTCAGATCGGCGAGACGGCGTTGGACTCTGTGCGGCTGGAGGGCGATTGGGACGGCCGCACATTGACCCTTGAAGGCGAACTGCGGGCGCATGAAAGGGCGCGCCTCGAGGCCTCGGGCCGCTGCCGATTCGACGAACCGATGACCGTCTACCTGCCGAAGGTCCGGCTGCGGCTCGGCCGCCATCTCTTTTCGGGCGGCAGCGACAGCATGCAGGTGATCCTCGGCAAAGAGCGGCTCGAAATCCGCCGGTTTTCACTCGAAAGCACCGCCGATTCTCGCAAGGGCGGCCTCTATGCGCACGGAATGTTCAGCAGAACAGGCAGCGAGGATTTTCATCTCGAGCTGCAAAATGTCGATGCTTCTCTGTTGACGGAACTGCTGCCGACTCGGACCGTGTCGGGCTTTTTTACGCTGAGAATGCGGGTCAACGGCGACGCCGCGCGGCCGATCGTCGATTTGTCCGCCGAACTTCGGCAGGCAAAGTTCGGCGAATTTTCCGTACGAACGGTGAACGCGAACGGCCGTTACGAATCGGAGAGACTTGTTTCGAACCTCACGGTTTCGCCGCAGAACGACAGCCTCTTGGTGCAGATCGATCTGCCCATGCGTCTCTCGTTCGAGGAGGGCAACCTCGGCTTACTTAAGGAGCGACCGATCCGCTGGTCCGTGCACGCGGACAGCCTGCGCCTCGACGAGCTGTTCTTCGGACGGCCCCTCTTCGATGCTTCGGGCGGCACGCTTGCACTGCACATCGAGTCGGCCGATGCCGGCGGTCCTTTTGAGCCTAAAGGTTTCGTTCGTTTGACCGGCGGCCGCCTTTTGCACAAACGTTTGGGATTCGAGCTGAACGAAATGCAGATGAACGCCCGCCTCGATCCGGGCAGGGTCACGCTCGAAGAATTTTCCGGCCGCCGCGGCCGAGGGAGACTCCGGCTCAACGGATTCGCCGAGCTGCAGAACCGTTTGAACGAGCCGCTCAAATCCTTCCGGCTTGGGGTGCAGGCCGATCGGCTCTTGTTATCTAACCGGCCGCAGCACGAACTTCAAGTGGACGCCGACATCACCGTCGCCGGCGATCCTTCGGCTCCGACGATCAACGGCGAACTTGCCGTGCGGCGCGCTTCCTTCAATACCGGCGTTTTTTCGCAAGAAGGGTCAAGAAACAACGGCGACGAACGCCGCCCTGTGCCGCTGCTTGTGCAGGCGCTGCAGGAAGAGCTTTCAGAGACGGCGATCGACACCCTCGCAACGGCGGCGGAGAAAAAGCCTGCCCCGGATCTTTGGCGGCACCTCAGCGGCGTCGTCAAGGTGAAAATCCCGCGCAACACCTGGGTCCGTAACGACAAGCTGCGATTGGAACTGAGCGGCGAGGTGGACGTCGTCAAATCGCCGCAGTCGCTGGAACTGTTCGGAACCATCCGCGTGCTGCGCGGACAGTACGACTTTTGGGGAAGGCGCTTTGCGGTTTCCGAGGGACAGGTCACCTTTCAGGGCGGCGATCGAATCGATCCGCTGTTGGACATCAAGAGCGATTATGTTTTTCGGGATAGTCGTCGCAGTAAGCGGTTTCTGCGGCTGATCGTAACCGGCAAAGCCTCGGAGCCGCAGGTGCGCTTTACCCTCGACGACGCCGCCATTACCGAGGGCGAGGCGGCGGCTTACTTGTTGTTCGGCCGATCACCGGAAGAGTTGACGGCCGCCCAAGAGGGCCGTTTCGCCGACGTGCTTCAGCCGGAGCGTTTGGCCGCGACGGCGGCCTACGGGCTGCTTTCGGCGCAGTTGGCGCGGCATCTCGGTTCGGCGCTCAGCCTCGATCTGGTGGAGATACAGGGGCAGGAAAGCCTCAACGCCGCAACCTTTATCGTCGGCAAGTACCTTACCCCCGATCTGTTCATGAGCTACGAGTACTCTTTCGGCGCTTCCGAAGATCGTCCTCCCCAGGTGGTGACCATCGAGTACGAACTGGCCCGGTTTCTTTTTCTGCAGCTCATCAGCGGCGACAGCAAGGCTTCCGGCGCGGACGTGGTGTTCAAATGGGCGAAATGATGAATCCCAAAGGCGGGGCGAAGGAACGCCGCCCGTAGGCGCAAAACAGGGGCTTCAACGGCGCGGAGAGTCGTAAACTTCTCCGCGCCGTCTCTGCAGAGGAGGAAACTATCTTCTGCCGTAGTAGGGGGCGCCCGTTTGGGTGAGGCGGATACGGAAGAGACGACCGGCATCGAACTGGCCGCCCTCGTTGCCGCGTATCATGTACAGATAGGTCGAGTTGCCCCATGCCAGTCCGGCGGCCGAGGGTGTGAGCAGCGTGGGGTAGAGCGGACGGATGCTGCCGTCCCTGCTCAGAATCAGGATGGGGTCCGGGCTGCTGGTGCCGAGGTAAAGATCGCCGTTTGCCGCAACGGCAAAGCTGACCAGTTCATATTTGCCGTATTCGGGGACGTTTTTCCAATCGAGCAACAGCTCTTCCTCGCTCACGCCGCCGTCCGGCAGCAGGCGGCTGTGAAATAGGCCGAATTCGGGAAAGTCGGGCCGCGTACCGTAATAGGTGGCCAGCACGTAGAGTCGATCTTCGACGATGCGCATGTCCAAGACGTTGAAGCGGTCATAGCGCCCGGCGTTGACGGCCGTGCCGGTGTTGATGTCGATGATGGACAGTCCCGAGGTCTTGCCGCTTGCAAACAGTCGTCCCTGGGCGTCGAACTCGACGACGTTGAAGGTCAGTTTCGACGTGTAGACCGCCTGCATCTCGCTGCCGCCGGTCGGAGGCAGCCGGAAGACGCCCTTCACCTTGTTGGAGGTTCCGGCGATGTAAAGATAGCCGTCCGGGCCGATGCGCATCTGAATGGCGCGCGTCATGGGTGGCTGAGAGAACTCGGTTTTGACGTTATCCGGCGTAATTTTGTAGATGATCGGCCCTTGGAGAAAGATGTAGACGTTTTCCTCTTTGTCGACATCGACGGCGTAGGGGAGATTGGCGGCGGTAAACTTGCCCATGTCCTCGAAAAGCTTCTCGATGCGGTAGGGGCCGAACTGGGCGATCATCACTTTTTTGTCGACCACGACCTTGACGGTGATCGAATCGCCGGTGATACGCGGCCGGCGCACGCGGATTTGCGTCGGCGAGGCGCTGATGATCACGGCTTTTTCGTTGTTGAAATAGACGCTATTGCCGTCGACGGTCGGCGCAAAGTTTTCGCCGATGATGGTGATCTCCATGTCGTCGAAGAACTCTTTGCCGTCCGGCACGATGCTGCGGATCACCGGACTCCCTTCGAGATTGAGTTCCGGGTTCCACACCGCCTTGGGTTCTTCGTACAAGGAACAGCCGAGGAGCAGCGCCGCCGCAACAATGACGAGTTTATGCTTCATGGCCAAACACCTCCTTCTTTACAGGGAAAAACGGGCGGAAACGCGCTGCACGGCGTCGAACACGCCGAAGGGCGTGTAGGCATAATCGAACACGATGCCAAAGTAGGAGACGCCGATGCCGAAGGCGACGTTGTTCTCATCGTTGCCGAGCGCATAGCCGAGCCGCAGCGACAGCACTTCGAGCAGCGTATAGTCCAGGCCGAAGAAAAGCTGCTCGCGGTGCGAACGGTCGTGAGCGGCATCGATGCTGAGCACGGCGGAGTGGTTGATGCCTCGCTCGGGCAGCAGGTCGAAGAGGTCCATGGAAATGCCCAGCGTAAAGACCAACGGCAGTTGAAATCCTTCCTGGGCGTAGCGGATTTCCTTGGAAAAGTTGCGCACCGACATGCCGAACTGCAGGCTTTTGAAGCCGGTTTTGTAGAGGGTTCCGAAATCGACCGCCCAGGGCGCGAGCTCGTTCTTCTTGGTCGTCAGGGTGTCGCCGGTCGGCACGACCGAAGCGCCCAACTGCTGATGCACCCATTTGATTTGACCGCCGACGGAAAAGCGGTCGCTGAGGGCCCGCGCATAGCCGATGCCGATGCCGCCGGCCCCCAAGCTGCCGATGCCCCCGACAAAGCCGGGGTCTTCCGAGTCAATAAAGCCCTTTTCATTGTTCGCCACCGTTGTCCAAATGATGTCGCCATAGTCGACCGACTGCAGCGTAAGGCCGAAAACGCCGTAGCGGCCTTTGGCCGGGCTGAAGGCGGCGCTTACGGTGTTGTGGCGAATGTCGGCGATCCATCGGTTCATAGAGAAGGAGAGATCAAAAGTTTTTTGTAGTTCGGCCATTCCCGCCGGGTTGAAGAACAGGGAGGCCGAGCCCATCGGCAGGCTGGTTGCCGCCTCGGCCAGCGCCGAAGCCTTGGCGTCCGAAGACACCGAAAGAAACTGAAAGCCGGTCTGGGCGATTTTGACGAATTCCTGAGCCGGAGCGGTCGAGGCGCCGAAAATCACTCCCAGGGCCGCGCAGAATGCGAGGGTTTTCATAATGTTGTTCCTCATGGTTCACCCCCTTAACGAATGATGACGAATTTGCGGTAGGTGGAACGGCCGTCGGGCGTTTGGAAATGGGCGATGTAAAGGCCGCTGACGACGATCTGCCGCGACGAAGTGAGCGAATGCCACAGCTCGTCGCCGCTGCCGTCGTTGTGCTCTATGGTGTCCACCAGGTCGCCGCGTTCGGTGTAAATACGGATGGTGCATTCGGGCGGCAGTCCGTAGAAGGCGAGTCGATCGGCGCCGTCGTCGCGGCCGAACTGCAGGTCGCGCGCTTCGATATGGTAGGGATTAGGCACCACGCGGATCTCGGAGAGCGAGTCCTTGGCCGGACGGCGCAAATAAGCCGGTTTGTTGGTCATGGTGTAGAAACGGCTGCTGCGCAGCGGAACGCCGGGCTTGATGTCGTTGGTCGAACCGTCGTCCTTGGTCTGAATGTAATAGTAGTAATCAAAGCCGCGCACCGCCGTTTCGTCGTTGAAGGTGTTGACCGCGTTGGTCCGCGAGCATTCAAAGATCTTTTGGTAAAAGGTGTCGGGACGGGCGATGGCGCGGTACACCTCGTAGCCGTCAAAGGTAGGCCAGCTTTCCGCGCTGTTGTCCCAGGTCAGGGTGATGCGGTTTCCGCCCGATTTGATCTGGAAGAGCTTGGGCGGCGGCGGCGCCTGCGGAATGCGGTAACCGCTCTTGAAATTGGCCATGGCGCGGCGGAAGGTTTGGAACAGGGAGTCTTTTCCGGTCACCACCCAGGCGCGCTTGTATTCATTGCGGTCATTGGTGGTCGAGCCGTTGGGCAGGGTGAACGGCTTGTTGTCGTAGAACCAGTTGGTGCCGACCTCCAAGCTCTTGGCGCGGCTGATGCCCGCCACGCATTCGGCGATGACGATGCGGATGCTGTCGCCTTCCGCCAGCGTGTAGGGGCCGAAGCCCGCCCCCGACGCATAGCCGCCGGCGTCAGTTCCCCATTGATCGGCATTGCCGTCACCGACCTCCTGGGCGTGCGTTTTAGGCGGGTGACCGGCGCTCATCACGGCGTATTTCTGCGCCATCAGCACGGCGTCGTACTGATTGTTCGCCTGATAGTTGGCGTCGGAACCCAGGTACTGCGTGGTGCGCGGCTGATAGGGGTCATGCGATTTGTCGCTTGCCGACTTGTCTGCGTGCAGGGTGACCATGCCGATGTATTGCGGCGCGCCCAGGGGACTCGGCTTGAGCGGATGCGGGGCGCCCCAGTCGTCCACGATGCTCTGCGAATGATGGCCATACCAGGAAAAGAGGGCGGCGAACTCGAAAGCGGCGTCGGCGGGGTCGATGCCCACGGCGTCGTTCATGGCGTTACGGCCCCAACTGATGTTGCCCGTCGGAATCCAGCCGCCGCCGCGCATAAAGGGCTCGTTGGCAAAGGCCCAGCGGAACTGAAAGTGAAAGATGACGCCGGTCAACGTTTGCGGCGCCCAGGTGCCTTTGGTGTCGATGATGCCGGTGTTCTTGAACACATACTCGTAGATGAAATAGTTGTCGTGGTATTCCTGCGCAAAGGCCATCAGTCGACGGTGGACGGTGATGCCCATGGAGGTGTGGAGGATGTGATCGATCATGCGGTCGCTGATCAGGTTTTCGTCCTCTTCGTCGAGGATGTCGAGGACGGCGTTCTCGGACGCCGTTTCTCCGTCCACAATGACGGTAGGAGAGGGATAGCGGCCGATCAGCTTGAACTGCACCGGCATCATTTCGTTGAGAATGTTGGTGGTTCGCGGTCCGGCGGCCACCACCTTGAAGGGATAGGTGTCGCCGGTGACCGGGTCCTTAAAGTTGGTGCAGCCGATCCACAGCGATTTGGCGGCACAGTTGTCCTGGTAGCGGAAATCGGCGGGCCAGCGCATGCCGTCGTTCTGCTGCGCCAAGGCGCCGGTGCGGTGCATTTCGAACTCGGCGCCTTCTACGGCAAAGGTGCTGTGCAGCGCCCCCACGCGCAGCCAGCGAACTTCGCGGCTGACCGGCCGTTGCGCCTGCACCACTGCGGCAGCCAGCAGGATCAGCGAAGCGACGAAAACAGACGTTCTATGCATAATTACCCTCGACAGTTTTTCGTCAATTCAGGTTAAACGACGTTCGGATGCCGAAGAAAAATCGGCGCGGATTCAAAAAGTTGAAGGAGGTCTGGTTGGGCATGTCGATGTAGGCCTTGTCGTCCAAAACCTTCTTCATGCGCGCCGAATCGACTTCGCGCCAGGAATCGCCGGCATATTCCATGTAGCGGCCGGTCGACGTGTGATAGTAAATGACGCGGGGATCGGGTTCTGTCACGCTTTCCAGCTGACCCACCTGCTCGATGGGCTGAAACTCGGCGCCGTGACGGCGATAGTCGCCGACGCGGTCTTTGCCGGGGATGTTGCTGTAGGCGTCGCTTTTGGGCAGATGCAGCGACTCAAAGTAGGCGATCTGGTCGTTGACGTCGTAGAAACCGGCGCCGGAGAGGAATTTGCTGTTCAGCAGGTTGTCGATTTCGCAAAAGAGCGAAACTTCCCAACGCGAGAGTCGGAAGGTTTTGTTGAGCCGCAGCACCACGTTGTAATAGTCGCGCACCTGAACGTTCTGTGCCACGTGCTGAAGTCCGTTGGGATTCCACGTGACCCAGTCGCCCGCCTGCCAGTGGGCCAAAATGTTCAGCAGCAGGTCGCCGGCGGGGCGAACGCCGAGCAGTTGCGGGCCGAAATCTTTCGGCGTGAAGAAGGTGATCCCGGCACGGGCGTACGGTCGCGGTATGGGCCGCTCCTGATAGAGATTCTGCGTGCGCCGATCGTAGTCCTTCTGCTGCGACGGCGACGCGTAGATGCGGTCGGTTCCAAAGTGCCCCAGCGTGCTTACCTGATAGGTATAGTTGGCAAAGCCGCTCCACCAACGCCCGCCCGATTTTCGCAGCGACAGCTCGAAACCGCGGATGTCTTCGTAGCTGTTGTTGTTCGCCCGGTCATATTTGATGCCCGACACCTCGTCGATGTAGGTGGTGAAGGCCTGCTGATCGCTGATGTCGTGGTAAAAGGCGGCGAGCTGCAGCAGCAGCGTGTTCCACAGCACATGATCGTAGCCCAGTTCATAGGCGATGGTCTTGGCCATGCGCAGCTCGGGGTCGCCGATGTTGGTGATCTGCCCCGAACCGGCGCGCGACAGACGGAAAATCTGCTCGTAGGTCGGCAGTTGCTTAAAGTGCCCGTAGTTGAAAAAGAGCTTGCTGTTCTCGGTGATGGGGTGCGAAATGCCCAGGCGCGGACTGAGCGAAAGTTCCGCTTTGCTCTTTTTCGTGGGAAAGGAAGCCGCCGGATTGTACTTGGCCGAATAGAACGTTTTGTCGAAGGGCGTAACGTTGTACACGCGGCTGTTGGCGTCCAAATAGTCCAGGCGCAGGCCGGCGTTCAGCACAAACCCTTTGGTCTCGTACTTGTCCTGAAGGTAAGCCGAAGCGGTGATCGGAAAATTGCGGCGGTCGACCATATTGAAGGTGCTGGTGAAATAGTTGACCTCGCCGTAGTGAAGATCGAGGTCGTTGTACACCACCTCGGCGCCGGTTTTGATCTGGTTGCTGAAACTCACCTGCGACGTCAGGTCGCCCTTCAGGCGAACGGCGGTGCTTTTGCTGTAGTCGCGGGCGGTGCCGGTGTGGCCGCCGAAGAACATGCCGTCGAGCCCGGTCTGCGGCAAGGGACTCCAGCCCATCGGCGCCTCGTCGACGAAATAGCCGGGGATGATTTCATACTTGCGCGTATAATCGCGCTCCGGCAGCGGCTCGGTGTGGTAGCCTTGGTGCACTGCCTCCAGGCTCGCTTCGTAAAACGTCTTGGACGACAGCACATGCGACAGTTTGATGTTGTAGGCGCGGTTGGCCACGTCGGCGGGGCAGTACCACGAGTTGGAAAAGATGCGGCCCGCGCGCTGCTCGGCCGTCAGATGGGCGATCTGCAGCGGCGTACGCATATAGTCGGTTGGGTTCCAATAGGGCTGACCGGTAATGCCGAAGGCGGTGCTGTAGTAATTGTTATCCGTGGCGTTGATGGCCACGTTGAAGCTTTTTCCCCACATGCCGCCGAAACGGAGTTTCATGGAAGGAGTGAGGTCGGACGTGAACTGCAGGGAGAGGAAATCCTCCAGATAGTCGTCGCGGCTGAGGGGATAGAGCAGCATTTCTCGTTCGCGACGGTAGGAAGCGAAGAAGCGCAGGTCGCCGAGGAATCGACCGACCAACGGCACCGGCCCGCCGAGTCCTGCATCGACGTTATAGTCCGGCTGATCGGTGACCGGCCTGCGGCGTCGGCGCCACTGCCATTCGCGCTGGGCGCCGGCCGGCGACAGGTCATTGGTCGGATCGTCGTCGGTCATCAGTTGTTCCGAGATCTTGTTCCAGCCGTCGAACTTGGGGTATTGGCGCTGCGTGTACTTGTCCCAGGCGCCGCTTTGGGTGCCGGTCCAGCAGACGGCGTCATCGAGATAGGGGCGGTTCCACATCGACATCGGGTCGAAGGGCGAGATGCCGTAGTGTTTCGGCGCCGGCGGCGAATAGCGCAGCGTCAGCGAGCCGCTGTAGGCGCGGCGGTCGCCCTCCTGCGTCACCACGTTGATGATGCCGGACCGCACCTGGCCGTACTCGGCGTTAAAACCGCCGCGTTCCACCGATACTTCCTTGACCGCCGAAAGCGCCACGCCGGTGATCGGCTTGTTGTTGCGCGGATCGCGCAGCGTCACACCGTCCACCTGAAAGAGCGCCTGCCGGGCGTCGCCGCCGCGGATGATCAGGCCCTCTTCGATGCCGGCGTGCAGTTCCACGACCTGCTGAACGCTCTTGACCGGAAGCTGCTGCACCTCTTCGCGGGATACGGCGACGACGCTGGTGGCCACGTCTTCGCGCATGATGTCGCGCTCCGCGGTTACCGTGATCTCTTCGCCGCTGATGACCTCCATCTTGAGCGAAAAATCGAGGCGCGTCGTCTGATCGATGAGCACGCGCACGTCCTGCACCGTGAGCCTGGAGTAGCCGATGGCCGAAACGTGAAGCTCATAGACGCCCGGCGGCACCTGCAGGATGGTATAGTAGCCGTTGAGATCCGAAGCGGCGCCCAAGGTGGTGCCCGCGACGGTCACGTTGACCCCCGGCAGGGCCTCTCCTCTCGCCTGATCGACGATGCGGCCGGCGATCTTGCCGGTGGTGCCGGCCGTCAGCACCGCCGTGGTCAGGACGATGAACAGCAGAACCGTGCCGAAAAATGATGCGCGGTGGGGCATAGTGTTCTCCTCCTTTGCGCGGAACCCTTGTGAAGGTTCCTGTTGTACCGTTTAATGACTCAGCTCGAACCGCGGACGATCAACGTAGTCTTGAGCACGATCGTCCGGTTCTTTTCCGTTGAATCGGGATGCTCGATCTGATCGAACAGCAGCCGTGCGGCGGTTTCGCCGATTTCATAGGCGGGTTGGCGAACGGAGGTCAGAGGCGGATCGATGAGCGAGTCGATGGGATTGTCGCTAAAGCCGACCAGCGCCATGTCGTCGGGAATGTGCAGCCCAAGCTGTCTGATGTTTTGAAAGGCGCCGAACGCTACGGGATCGGTGACCGCAAACAGGGCGTCCGGGGGTTCGTCGAGGCGGCTCATCAACTGCTTGAAGCCGATGTCGCCGTCCTCCTCGTTGAGGCCCCCAAAGACGACCAGCTTTTCGTCATAACGCAGGCCGTGCTTTTCCAGCGCCTTTTTGTACCCCAAGAAGCGCTGCTCGCCGATGCTCAGATTCTGCGGGCCGGCCAGGTGGGCGATGCGCCTGCAGCCGCGGTCGATCAGGTGCTTGACGGCCTGAAAGGCGCCGTCGAAATCGTCGACGATCACCTTTCCGCCCGGAAACTCGTCGCACACGCGGTCAAAGCAGACGAGCGGCATGCCCTGCTGCAGCAGCTTGGTTAGGTGGTCGCAGCAAACAGTGGTCGAAGAAAGCGACACCAAAAGACCGGCGACGCGCTGCGCCGCCATGGCCTGCGTGTTGATCACTTCGCGGCGATAGTCCTCGTTGGATTGACTGATGATCACGTTGTATCCGGCGCCGTACGCCACGTCGGTGATGCCGGCCATGATTTCGGCAAAAAAGACATGCTTCACCTGCGGCACGATGACGCCGATGGTGTTGGAGCGCCTTTTTTTGAGGTTTTGCGCAATGGGATTCGGTTGGTAATTGAGCTCGCGCGCCGTCTGCAGAACCAATTCGCGAGTCTCCGGGTGGATATCAGGATGGCCCTGCAGCGCCCGAGAAACGGTGGAAGTGGAGAGGTTCAGCTTTTCGGCGATGTCTTTCAATGTGGTGTGATGCATAACCGCTTCTTTCGAAAAGTTTACAACGTTCCCGCAAACGTTTCCGGCGGCCGGAATAGTATAGCAAAAGTTCTATTCTTTGTCAAGAAAAAATTGGGCAAAGGTTTTACAGGAGATCACAATCGCGGCATATGGTTCTGAAAGGCAAAGGCAGGAGCGCCTTTTCAAGAGGATCGGTCGTTTTTCTCTTGAAAGACGAAATGAGCCGCCCGACGCACGGGAGGAACAGCTCCGGTGTTGCTTTTCAGCCGGCAAATTTGTATTCTGCAGCCGAAGGATGTTGTAAAAAGAGGAGAGCATGTATGAAGACGGTCATGCTTTTGATGATGTGCTGCGCTTCGGCCGCAGCGACGGTACCCTTGCGCGACTGGGAAAATCAAGCCGTGTTTGCCCGTAACCAGACCCTGCCGCATTGTCCCGCGGCGCCGTTCGATTCCGCCGACGAGGCGCTGCGCATACCCTACAAACAGTCTCCCTATCTGCAGCTCCTCAACGGCACCTGGAAGTTTTATTGGGCTTCTGTGCCCGAAGAGGCCCCGGCCGATTTTTATCAGCCGTCTTTCGATATTTCCTGTTGGGATGATATTACCGTCCCGGGCAACTGGCAGATGCAGGGCTACGGACACCCCTTGTTCCGCAACGTGCACCAGCCCTTTCCCGCAAATCCTCCTTTTCCGCCCTCCGATTATAATCCCGTCGGACTCTATCGGCGCACTTTTTCCGTTCCGCCGTCGTGGAAGGGACGCCGCATTCTGCTTCACTTTGAGGGCGTGCAGTCGGCTGCTTACGTTTACCTCAACGGCCGCAAAGTCGGCTACGATCAGGGCGGCATGGAACCGGCCGAATACGACGTCACCGATTTTCTGGTCGACGGCGAAAACCATTTGGCCGTAAAAGTCTTTCGCTGGTCGGACGGCTCTTACCTCGAATGCCAGGATATGTGGCGGCTCTCCGGCATCTTCCGCGACGTCTATCTTTTGGCGGTGCCGGCGGTACACATCCGCGACTTTTTCGTGCGCGCCGAGCCTGACAAGTCCTATCGCGATGCGACCTTGACCGTCGATGCCGATGTGATCGGGCCGGCCGCCGGCATGCGGCTGCGCGTGAATTTGATCGACGCCGAGGGCAAGGCGGTTTGGCGAAAACCCTTGCTGAAAAGCCTTTCCGGTCCCGACACCGTCCGCTTGACGGAAAAAGTCGATCGACCGCAGAAATGGTCGGCGGAAAACCCGTACCTTTACCGCGTCACCCTGGAACTCTTGGATCGGCAAGGGAACGTTGCCGAGGCCCTGGCGGTGCGCACCGGCTTCCGAAGAGTGGAGGTCATCGACCAGGCGATCTGCGTGAACGGCGTGCCGGTCAAGTTCAACGGCGTCAACAGCCACATGCATCATCCGCTGACCGGCCGCACGATGGACATGGAGACCATGCGCCGCGACCTGACGCTGATGAAGCAGTTCAACATCAACTGCGTGCGCACGTCGCACTACCCTCCGAATATCGAATACCTCGACCTGGCCGATGAGCTGGGCCTTTATGTGGTGGACGAAACCAACGACGAAGCGCACGCCACAGAATATCTTTCCAAAGACCCGTCGTGGCGCGACATGTACATTGACCGCGCCGTTCGCATGGTCTACCGCGACCGTAATCACCCCTGCATCGTCTTTTGGAGCGCCGGAAACGAGAGCGGTTCCGGCGACAACATCGCCGCCCTCATCAAGGCGGGCAAGGCCGTCGATCCCACGCGCCTGTGGATGTACGGCGGCAACGACGACCTTTTGTGGTTCGAGGACATCGTCGGGCCGCGCTACCCCACGCCCGAAGAGCTGGTGAAAAACGTGGCGCCGGTGCCCAAGACCAAAGACCCGCGGCCGTCGTTCATGGACGAATATCAGGCGGCGACCGGCAACAGCCTCGGTCTATTGAGCGAATATTGGGACGCCGTTCGAAAGTATCCGCGCCTGAGCGGCGGCGCCGTATGGGATTGGGTCAGCCCCGGCATCCTGCAACCGGCGCGCTTTGTTCCGGCGCCCGAGGGACTGCCGGAAGGGTTCGTCATGGGCGGCGCGCAGTTGGTGACCGGCCGCTTCGGTAAAGCGATTGCCCTCAGCGGCCACGACGAGTGGGTGGAGGTTTATCGCGACCCGCGCCTCGACATCACCGGCGACCAGCTCAGCCTTTCCTTGTGGCTTTATCCTCGACGCTGGAACGGCTGCTGTCCCTTGATCACCAAGGGCAACCATGCCTTCGGTCTGCAGCAGGTCAGCCGCGACACCGTCGAGTTCTACATTCACAGCGGCAAATGGCAGCAGGTCCGGGCACCGCTGCCGGCCGACTGGGCGTACGCCTGGCATCATCTTGCCGCCGTGTACGACGGCCGCGCCCTAAAGCTCTACGCGGACGGCCGGCTGATCGGCGAAGCGAAAGCTTCGGGAGCCATCGACTACAGCCCCTTCGCCGTGGCCGTGGGCAAGAACACCGAGCTGCACGGCCAAGAACATGACGGCGAGCTGTGCAACGCGGTGATCGATCAGGTGCGCATCTACGACCGAGCCGTCGATGTGAAGGAGTTGATGGAAGATCGCGCCGCCGGCGCCGTGCTGCGGCTCGATTTCGAAAGCATCGAAACGCGGGGAGAGTTCTTCAGCCTGGGCATCGGCGGGAGAAGCTACGGCCTGATTTGGCCCGACCGTCGCGTGCAGCCCGAGCTCTATGAACTGAAAAAGGTGCCGCAGCCGGTCACCTTCGAGTGGAAGGACGGCCGAAAAGGGGAGGTAAGGATCACCAATCATTTTTCCTTTACCAACCTGAAGGAATTTGCTTTCATGTGGAAGCTGCAGGCGGATGACAAGACGCTGCGGATGGGCGGCATGCCTCTCGACATCCCGCCGCTCAAAAGCAAGGTGGTGCGCATTCCGTTCGGCCGGTTCCAGACCCAACCGGGCCGCGAGTATCGGCTGCTTCTTTCTTTGAGCTTGTCGAAATCGACCGCCTGGGCCGAAAAAGGCCACGAGATCGCCTGGGAACAGTTGGAACTGGACGTGGACGTGCCGCCGCGTCAACCGGCTCTTCATCTCGGGGAGCCGCCGGTCGTGATCGATGAGGCCGACGAGCTGGTCATTCGCGGCGGCGACTTTGAGTACCGCTTGAGCAAGACCGCCGGCCGAATCACCGATGCGGTTGTCAAGGGACGTCGACTGATCGAGCAAGGGCCGCGGCTCAATGCCTGGCGGGCGCCCATCGCCAACGAGCTGGAGCGCGACTGGGGACCGCGCATCATCGCCGATGAATACCGCAGTGCCGGACTCGACCGTCTGCAGCATCGGGTGGAAAACGTGCAATGGACGACGACGCCGCAGAGCGTGCAGGTGACCGTCGACAGCCGAACCGCCGCACCGGGCTTTTCAGCCGCCTTTATCAATCGATACGAGTATACGATCTTCGGCGACGGCGAAATCGTTTTGACGCACACGGTGCGCTGCGAAGGGTCCTTCCCCGAATGGATTCCCCGCATCGGACTGGAATTGATCCTTCCCGGCGAATACGATCAAATGAGCTGGTACGGCCGCGGCCCGTTCGAAACCTATCCCGATCGGAAGAAAGGCGCCAAGATCGGCCTTTACAGCGGCAGCGTTGCCGATCAATTCGTGCCCTATCTCATTCCCCAGGAAAACGGCAACAAGACCGACGTCCGCTGGGTCACGCTTACCGACCGAGAAGGCTTTGGGCTTTTCATCAGCGGCGATTCGCTGCTCAACGTCAGCGCGCACCTCTATCCCCTCGAGAACCTCGACCGCGCCTGGTATCCGCCGCAGCTGCAGCCGGACGGCAAAGTGCATCTCTATGTGGACCACCGGGTCACGGGCGTGGGCGGCACGCCGGTCAAAACGCTGGAGTCTTATCGCGTCAAGCCGGGCGAGTACCGCTATTCTGTGCGCATCCGGTCCTTCGATGCCGCCGCACAATCGGCCGCGGAACTGGGGCGCCAGGCGTTTTCCAAGTGAAAGGGGATGTCGCTCTTCGATACTAAGAAAAATTCGGCGGAGGGCCTCCGGTTGCCCTCCGCTTTTACAAGAGGGTAAAGCAACGTACGTTCCGCCCAACCTTTCAGATTTCTTTACCGAAGCGTTCTCGGGACGACCTTTCCTGTTGACCATCGCCGGCGACTTTCGTCCTGTCGAAGCGACGGCAGAGCCGGTGTGGGCCTCGGGCGGCTTCTTTCACCAATGGGGACCGACCAAGAGCCTTGAATATTTATATTCTTTATGCATTCCTGGTTCGATTTTCTTATATTTCACCGCCTGAGGCCATGGAGGAGAACATGTTTTTACCGGTGACACGCGAAGAAATGGCAGCTCTCGGCTGGGAGCAGTGCGATGTTATTCTCGTCACCGGCGACGGCTACATCGACAGCCCGTTCATCGGTGCCGCGGTTATCGGAAAGTGGCTGCTGTACCACGGTTTCCGCGTCGGCATTATCCCTCAGCCGGACGTGAACACTCCCGACGACATCACTCGTCTCGGCGAACCGGCGCTGTTCTGGGGCGTGACGGGCGGCAGCGTCGACTCGATGGTCGCCAACTATACGGCGCTGAAGAAACGGCGCAAAAGCGACGATTTCACCCCGGGCGGCGTCAACAACCGCCGCCCCGACCGTGCCGTCATCGTTTACAGCAATCTTATCCGCCGCTGGTTCAAGGTCGCGTTCATCGTTCTCGGCGGCATCGAAGCGAGCCTTCGGCGCGTGGCCCATTACGATTATTGGTCGGATGCCATTCGCCGCTCGATCCTGTTCGACGCCAAAGCCGACGCGCTGATCTACGGCATGGGCGAACGCGCAACGCTCGAATTGGCGCAAGCGCTGAAGGCCGGAAACGATTGGCGCTCCATTCGCGGACTGTGCTATATTTCCTCGGCTCCTATCCCGGAATACGTGACCCTGCCTTCTTACGAAACGGTCGTCGGTGACCAGGACGCCTTTATCGACATGTTTCATCACTTTTACCAAAACAACGATCCGGTGACGGCGCGAGGGTTGACCCAGCAGCACGGCGACCGCCTGCTGGTGCAGAATCCTCCGGCGCCGCATTTGAGCGTCGATGAACTCGATCAGATCTATGAGCTGGAATACGAGCGCGAGCTGCACCCCCGCTATCGATCGTTCGGCGACGTGCGCGCGCTCGACACCATACGCTTCTCCATCAACACCCATCGCGGCTGTTACGGCGAGTGCCGCTTTTGCGCCATCGCCGTCCATCAGGGCCGCACGGTGCTGTCGCGCAGCGAAGCGTCGATTCTCAGAGAAGCGCAGGCATTGACGCGCCATCCGCGGTTTCGCGGCATCATCAGCGACGTCGGCGGGCCCACCGCCGACATGTACGGTTTTGAGTGCGACCGCAAACTCGTCAAAGGCAACTGCCTGGACCGGAGATGCCTCGGCTCCGAAGTATGCCCTCGACTCAAGCCGTCGCATCGCCGGCAGATCGAGCTGCTGAAGAAAATCCGCGGCCTGCCGGGGGTAAAAAAGGTGTTCGTCGCCTCCGGCTTGCGCTATGATTTGGTGTTGAATGACCGCGCCTACGGCGATGCCTATCTGCGGGAACTGACCGAGCATCACGTCTCCGGCCAGCTCAAGGTTGCACCCGAGCACACCGAGCCGCGCGTGCTCGAGCTCATGAACAAACCGACCGTCGATTCGTTGCTACAATTCAAAGAACGTTTCGATCGTTTATCAAAACAGGCGGGCAAGCGGCAGTTTTTGACCTACTATCTGATCGCCGCTTACCCCGGCTGCTCCGAGTCCGGCATGCGCCGCCTGCGACGCTTTATTCACGCCGAGCTGAGGCTGACGCCCGAACAGGTTCAAGTTTTTACGCCGACCCCTTCGACATGGGCAAGCGTGATGTATTACACCGAAAAGAATCCCTTCACCGGAGAGCGGCTGTTTGTTGAAAAAAATGCCGCGGCAAAAGAACGGCAAATGCGGATCGTTATCGGTGAAACGAAAAACCGTCGAACAGCAAAGCGACATCAGTCCTAACGTTGCCGGCGAATGGCACAAGAGTTCGAACACTTTAGGAATCGCTTTCGCGTTTTTAGCGGCACAACTCATTTGAAAGGAAAATAAATGAGAACAGCAGTCGCTGGAATTTTTGTGACCTTGCTTTTCGGCCTTTGCCTTTTTGCTGAGGAAATCAAATCAACCCACGACCGTTTGTGGTATCGGCAGCCGGCGCGGGAATGGGTGGAAGCGCTTCCGGTCGGCAACGGCCGCCTCGGCGCCATGGTGTTCGGCGGCCTGCAGACGGAACGGCTGCAGTTGAATGAAGAGAGCCTGTGGGCGGGCGAACCGATCGACAACAACAATCCGGCGGCTCTGAAAAACCTCGGCAAGATTCGCCGACTGATTTTAAAGGGCGAAATCGCAAAGGCGAACGACCTCGCGGAAAAGCATCTGCTCGGCACGCCGCCGAGCATCCGTTCCTACCAAACGCTCGGCGATCTTTTCCTCGAATTCGACGACGGCGAAGCGAGCGACTATGTGCGCGACCTTGATCTGCGCAGCGGCATTGCCTCGGTCGAGTATGTGCAGAACGGCGCCCGCATGCGGCGTGAGGTGTTCGTTTCGGCGCCGGACAATGTGCTGGTCGTGCGCCTGACCGGCGAAAAGCCGCTGAATCTGAAAGTGCGGCTGGAGCGCGAACGGGACGCTGAAATTGCGGCCATCGGCGACACTACGCTGTTGATGACCGGACAGATCATCGATCCGCCCGACCCGCAGAGAGGCCCCGGCGGCGCACACATGCGCTTTGCCGCCCGCCTGCAGGCGAGAACCGAGGGCGGCACCGTCTCCGCCGATCAAAAGGCGCTGCTCATCAAAAACGCCGCCGCCGTCACCTTGCTGTTCACCGCGGCCACGGACTATAACCGTGACCTGCTCTCATTCGACCGCGGCAAAGATCCTGCGCAGATGTGCGCCCGAATTCTGGAGGCCGCCTCGAAATCCTACGAGGCCCTCAAAGCGGCGCACGTCGCCAACCATCAGGCCTTGATGGATCGCGTGCGCTTCACATTGGGAGAGGAGACCGCCGACGATCTGCCCACCGATCTTCGTCTCAAGCGCGTAATGGCCGGAGAGCGGGATTTAGGGTTGATTGCGCTCTATTTCCAATACGGTCGCTATCTGCTCATCGGCAGTTCGCGGGCACCCGGCGTGCTGCCGGCCAACCTGCAGGGCATTTGGAACCACCATTTCAACGCACCGTGGGAGTCGGACTTTCATACCAACATTAATCTGCAGATGAACTATTGGCCCGCCGAGGTGACGGCGCTGCCGGAGACCGTCGAGCCGCTCACCGAGTTCTTCCTCAAGCTCATGACGCCCGGCAGCCGCACCGCCCGCGCCATGTACGGCGCCCGCGGCTGGAACATGCACCACCTCACCGACCCCTTCGGCCGAACGGGGCTGATGGACGCCATCCGCTGGGGCACTTCGCCGCTCGCCGGCGCTTGGATGACGCTCGCTTTTTGGGAACACTACCTGTTCACGCAGGATGACGACTATTTGCGAAACAAGGCCTGGCCCTTGATGCGCGGCTCGGCCGAATTCATCTTTGATTTTCTTTTTAAAGACAAGTCAGGCTTTCTTGCCGCTGCGCCGTCGATGTCGCCCGAGAACGCCTACATTTTGCCCAAGGACGGCAAGGCCTATCAATTGACCTATTCGGCGACCATCGACATTCAGATCGTGCGCGAACTGTTGAACGCCTGCCTGTTTGCCGCGCCGGTCGTGGGCGCCGACGAGCCGTTCCTGCGCAAATGCCGCGAGACGCTGGCCAAGCTGCCGCCGACGCGCATCGGCAAGGACGGCACCATTATGGAATGGATCGAGGACTATGAAGAGGCCGAGCCCGGCCATCGACATATTTCGCACCTGTTCGGACTGCACCCGGCGGCGCAGATTACGCCGCAGACACCCGAGCTGTTCGAAGCGGCGCGCAAAACGATCGAGCGGCGACTGGCGCACGGCGGCGGTCACACCGGCTGGAGCCGCGCGTGGATCATCAACTTTTACGCCCGCCTGCTCGACGGCGTCGAGGCCGGAAAACACGTGCAACTTTTGCTGCAGAAATCGACGCTGCCCAACCTGTTCGACACTCATCCGCCGTTCCAGATCGACGGCAATTTCGGCGGAACCGCGGGCATTGCCGAGATGCTGCTGCAGAGTCACGGCGGCGAGATTCACCTGCTGCCGGCGCTGCCGCCCGACTGGCGCGACGGTCACGTGTACGGCCTCAAGGCGCGCGGCCATTTTACCGTGGACATGGAGTGGAAGGACGGCCGCCTGACCTACGCAAAAATTACCTCGAACGCCGGCAAGCCCTGTGTCGTTCGCTGCAACGATCGAATTGTACCGCTGCAGACGACCGTCGGACAAGAGCTGTTGTTCGGCCGCGATTTCTAAAACGGAATATTTTGCCCTAAAACGTTGTCAAAGGGACGCCGCTGTTCAAAAAACTTTATAGAAAGAGAATGGAAATGTTGACCGATCTCGAAATCGCCAAGCAGGCCAAGCTGCAGCCGATCAGCCGCATCGCCGCCGAGCTGGGACTCGATCCCCAAGAGCTGGAGCCCTACGGCAACTATATCGGCAAAATCAATCCGACCGTCTTGAAGCGCATCGCCGAGCGGCCGCTGGGCAAATATGTCGTGGTTACCGCCATCACGCCCACACCTTTGGGCGAAGGCAAGACGGTCACCACCATCGGCCTATCGATGGCGCTCAACCGCATCGGAAAAAAGGCCGTCAGTGCCATCCGTCAGCCGTCCATGGGTCCCACGTTCGGCATCAAAGGCGGAGCCGCGGGCGGCGGCTATTCGCAGGTGGTTCCGATGGAAAGCTTTAACCTGCATTTTACCGGCGACAATCATGCCGTGAGCGCCGCGCACAACCTGTTGGCCGCCTTTCTCGACAACCATATCTTCCACGGCAACGCTCTCGACATCGATCCGTACAGCATCACCTGGCCGAGGGTCGTGGATATGAGCGACCGCTGTCTGCGCCGCGTCATGGTGGGCATGGGCGACCGCAGCAACGGGCCGCTTCGCGAGAGCAAGTGGGACATTACGGCGGCCAGCGAGGTGATGGCGGTGCTCGGCCTGTCGCACGACCTTCACGACCTGCGGGCGCGACTGGCAAGAATCATCGTCGCCTTTACGAGCGGCGGCGCGCCGGTCACAGCCGAACAGCTCAAGGCCGCCGGCGCCATGGCCGTGTTGTTGCGCGAGGCGATCAAGCCCAATCTCATCCAAACGCTGGAAAACACGCCGGTGTTGGTTCACACCGGCCCTTTCGCCAACATTGCCCATGGAAACAGTTCCATTCTGGCCGACAAGATCGGTCTGCGGTTGGCCGAATACGTGATTACCGAAAGCGGTTTCGGCGCCGACATCGGCGCGGAAAAGTTCTTCAACATTAAATGTCGACAAATGGAAAAGACGCCGGACGCGGCGGTGCTGGTATGCACCGTGCGCGCGCTCAAAATGCACAGCGGCAGGTTCAAGGTGGTGGCGGGCAAGCCGTTGGACGAAGAGCTGATTCGACCGAATCCCCATGCGGTGGAAGAAGGATTGGGTAACCTGGTCAAGCAGATCGAAAACGTGCGACTGCACGGCGTGCCGGTGGTAGTGGCGATTAATCGTTTCGAGGCGGACGCCGAAGAGGAGATTGCGGTCATAAAAAAGGCGGCGCGCGAGGCCGGTGCCGAGGACGCCGTGGAGAGCGAGCTGTGGGCCAAGGGCAGTGCCGGCGGCGAGGCGTTGGCCCAGGCGGTGGTAAAGGCGGCGGAAAAACCCTCGTCATTTCGCCATCTCTATGAGCTTGACTGGAGCATCGAGAAAAAGATCGAAACCATCGCCAAGCAGGTATACGGAGCGGGAGAGGTGGAGTACAGCGTCGAGGCGCGGCGACAGATTCAATTGTACAAAGACCTCGGCCTTTCGGAATTGCCCATCTGTATGGCCAAAACGCACTTGTCCCTGTCGGCCGACCCCAAGCTCAAAGGGCGGCCGCAGGGCTTTCTCATTCACGTGCGCGAAGTGCGCGCCGCGGCCGGCGCCGGCTTTCTCTATCCCATTCTCGGCGACATGATGACCATGCCCGGCCTGCCCACGCAGCCTACCGGCGAAAAGATCGACATCGACGAAAACGGCGAGATCGTCGGACTGTCGTAAGACCTGCGGCTGTTCGCCCTAAAAGCGGCGGCCGAGGTCGTTGCTTCGGCACCAAACACGATGATGTGAAAAAGGGAGATCGTTTCGGCGTTCCGCTGTGCGGGCGCCCCAAGCTGAGACAGAACCATGGATCGCGAACAGTTAATCGCCCATATCCGCGCCGTCTTGGCGACCCTACCGCCGCACGTGACCCTCGAGGCGGCGGCCAAAACGCGCACCGCTGCAGAGGTGCAGGCGGCCATCGACGCCGGCGTGCGCGTGGTGGGATGGAACTATGTGCAGGAGGCGCTTCAGATCATGCCGCACCTGCACGGCAACTATGCGCGCCATTTCATCGGTCATTTGCAGAAGAACAAAGTCAAGAAAGCGGCCGAAGCCTTCGACCTGGTCGAGACGATCGACTCGTTCGACACGGCGGCCGCCTTAAATCGTCACTGCGGCCTGCTCGGCAAGGTGATGCCGATATTGGTCGAAGTCAACAGCGGCCGCGAGAGCGGCAAGTCCGGCGTGCTTCCCGAAAAGGCGGTGCCGCTCGTGCGTCGGTTGGCCGAACTTACGCATCTGCGGGTGCGCGGTCTGATGACCATGGGCCCCCTGCGCGACGACCCTGACGAGATGCGCCCCTTTTTCCGCCTTTGTCGCGAGCTTTTCGAAGAGATCAAGGCTTCCAACCTGCCGAACGTCGAGATGAGCACCCTATCGATGGGAATGAGCGACAGTTGGCGGGTTGCCGTCGAAGAAGGAGCTACGTTGGTACGGCTGGGCACGCTGCTCTTCGGGCCGCGCCCTCTTTACAAATGACCAAAAGGTGAGGTGAACAATGAAAAAAATAGCCGTTGCTGCAGCCATCGTGCTGCTCGTTGCCTGCGGAAAGAAGGAAACCACGACGCCGACCGGACCGAGCGTTCCGTCCGACGCCCCTCGGTACAAAACGCACAGGATCACCGTGCCGCCCAAGCTGGCGACGTCCTCCGACGTCCATGCGCAGACCGTCGCCTACTACATGGGATTGGCCAACGCCCTCAGCGCCTCTTTGCCCGGTTACTTTCTGCCCCCTTCGCTGAGAAAGGGCGGGGTCTATGAAGGAGACGGGCCGTGGGAGTACTCCTGGAGCGAGGGCGAATTTTCCGCAACCGTCAAGATCAAGGCGTCCGGCGATCAGTACATCTGGGAGGTTTACTACACCGGTCAAAAGAACGACGTTTCGGTGAGCAACTGGCTGGGTGTGCGCGCCTCGCAAGGCAAGGATGAACGAAGCGGCACGTTTACGTCTTTTGTGCCGCCGACCTCCGCCGTGGCCGCCTCGTTTACCTGGAGCATCGACCCGTCTGCGGCGCTGAATTTCCAAGTCGAAGCGCCGAGCTTTATGGCCGGCAGCCGCTTTGTCGGCCGGCTCCATGCCGACGGCTCGGGCGAGCTGCAGGTCTTTCAACAGATCGATTCGGGGTGGTCCTTGGTGCAAAAGTATCAATGGACCGCCGAAGGTGCCGGTGAATGGTGGGAGTTTGCGGGCGGCGTAACGACCGCCCAAGGTTCGTGGAACTAACATTCCGTTCTCCCCGCCTTTTACGGCGGACGGCGCTCGAAGCCGTCCGCCTTTTCTCATTCATCAGAAAAAAACAACATGGGAGGCCCTGTGCGTCGAACGATCCTTGCTCTCATCGTCATGTTTACCGCCTTACATGGAGCCGAAATGGACTCGAATCTGATTGCTGAAATCGAAGCGGAGCTGCTGCAGCGCTGCGGCGAGGCGCACCGTTTCCGCATCGAACGCGGCGTGCGCCAGGTCGCCGCGCTCTGGCGCCAAGAGGACGGCGCGTCCGCCGACTTTGCTGCTTTCTGCCGAGAACGGTTTATCGGCGACGACGACACGCTGCGGCTGACCTTGGCCCGCCTGGAACGCAACCTGGAGATCCTTCTGGGCCACGCCCACGAAGTGAGCCGCGAGCTCAAAGTGCCGTTGGAACTGGATGTGTCGCCCCTCCTGCCGGTCGACTATCTGTTCGCCGAATACGACCCTTTCGCCCACATCAACGACGACCTTTTCCGCAGCAAAATCGCCTTTGTCGTTCTGCTCAACTTTCCCGTTTTCTCATTGGAAGAAAAACTTGCGCTGGGCCAAGGCTGGAGCCGCGAGCAGTGGGCCATGGCGCGCCTGGCGGACTTTATCGACGCGCGCGTTCCCGCCGAGGTGTCGCAGGAGCTTTCCAAGGCTTACGTTCAGGCGGACGACTATATCGCCAACTATAACATTACCATGAACCGGCTGCTCTTTCGCGGCGAGCGGCTGTTTCCGCCCGGTCTGCGGCTGATCAGCCATTGGGGGCTGCGCGACGAACTCAAGAGCCGCTACGCCGACCCCGAAGGCCTGCGGCGACAACAGCTCATCGCCGCGGTGATGGAGCGCATTATTCGCGGCGAGATCCCGCGACCGGTGATCAACAGCGACGGCTGCGATTGGGACGTGGAGCGCAATCTCCTTTTTGTCGACGACAAGCCGCAGCCGTTCGAAAGTGAAGGCGACCTCCGTTACGAAAAGCTGCTGCAGATCTTTCGCGCCGAGCGCCGCCTCGACGCCGTTTCGCCGCGGCTGCCCAGTAAAATCGACCGCCGCTTCAAAAAGGATCGAGAGATCGCCGAAGAGCAGGTCGAAGCCATGATCATGGAGGTGCTGAAGGCACCCGTTGCGAAGCAGATCGCCGACCTCATCGCCGAACGCCTCGGCCGCCCGCTGCAGCCGTTCGACATTTGGTACAGCGGCTTCAAACCGCGCGGCGCCTACGACGAGCAGGAGCTCGACCGCGGGGTGCGCGCCGCCTATCCCACCGCAAAAGCCTTTCAAGAAGGACTGCCGAAGCTGCTTTCGGGGCTCGGCTTCGACGCCGAAACCGCCGCTTTTCTGCAGAGCAAGATCGTCGTCGATCCGGCCCGCGGCGCCGGCCATGCTACAGGCGCCATGCGCCGCGACGACAACGCTCACCTGCGCACGCGCGTGGCCGCCGACGGCATGAACTACAAAGGCTACAACATCGCCGTCCATGAGCTGGGGCATAACGTGGAACAGGTCTTTTCGCTCAACCGAATGGACCATTACATGCTCAGCGGCGTGCCCAACACCTCCTTCACCGAGGCTTTCGCTTTCCTCTTTCAGTCGCGCGACCTGGCCCTGCTCGGGCTGCCGCAGCCGCAGGACGACCACCTCCGTATCCTCGACGCCTATTGGTCCGCGTGCGAGATCGGCGTTGTCGGCCTCATCGATATGCGCCTGTGGCGTTGGCTGTACGACCACCCTCAAGCCCGGGCGGCCGAGGTGCGCGAGGCGGTGATCGACATTGCCCGCGACGTTTGGAACGACACCTTTTATCCCCTCATCGGCGTCAAGGATTCCGTGCTGCCGGCGATCTATTCCCACATGATCGCTTACGGCCTTTATCTGCCCGATTACTTTCTCGGCCATATCATTCATTTTCAGATCGAAGATTATATGGCCGGGAAGAACCTTGGCCGCGAGATGGAGCGCATGTGTCGCCTGGGCCGCCTGACGCCGGACGCGTGGATGAAGGCGGCCGTCGGGGCGCCGGTTTCGCCGCGGCCCCTCATCGAAGCGGTGCAGCGCGCCGTTGCAGCGGCGAGAAAGTAGTCGCCTTCTCGCCGTGACGAACCTGTTTATCAGCCGAACGGGAGATTTGCCATGAGAACGTTTACGCGAAGAAAATTCTTGTTGGGAACCGGAGCCGGGCTTGGATTGAGTCCGTTGCTCAAGCTTTCGGCCGCCGCTGCCGGCCCCATCATCGTCTGCAGCCGCGGCGAAGAGTGGGGGCGAAAGGTACTGCTGCCGGCGTGGCAGACACTGCAGCAAACCGGAAGCATTCTGGACGCCGTGGAAAAGGGCGCCAATGTCGCTGAGCTCGACCCCGACGACCACACGGTCGGCTACGGCGGCTATCCCAACGAAGACGGCGTGGTGCAGCTCGATGCGAGCATCATGTACGGTCCAACGCACCGCTGCGGATCGGTCATGGCGCTGGAAAACATCAAAACGCCCAGCTCGGTGGCCCGGCGGGTGATGGAACGAACCGACCACATACAGCTCGTCGGGGCAGGGGCCAAACGCTTCGCCCTCATGCACGGCTTCAAGGAAGAAAACCTGTTGACCGACGAAGCCCGACTGGCCTGGCTGAAATGGAAAGAGAACCTCAGTGATCAGGACGATTGGCTGCCTCCGGCCGACGGCCGTTATGATTCACGGCCGACCGGCACCATCAATGTGCTGGGCATCGGGCCCGGCGGCGACGTGGCGGGCGTTACCACCACCAGCGGGCTGGCGTGGAAAATCTCCGGCCGCGTCGGCGATTCGCCGATCATCGGCGCCGGTCTCTACGTCGACAATGAGGTCGGCGCAGCGGGAGCCACGGGCCGCGGCGAGGAGGTCATCCGCACCTGCGGCAGCTTCTTGGTGGTGGAACTGATGCGCGCCGGCAAGTCGCCCGAAGAGGCCTGCCTTGAGGCCTGTCGAAGGATCGTAAAGGTCAACGGAGGGCCGGAAAAGGTGAATTTCAACGTCAAATTCATCGCGATCAACAAGACGGGTGAAATCGGCTGCGCTTCGCTTCGCGAAAGCCGAGCGGGCGAACCGAGCCTCTCCTGCATCACGTCCGCAGGCTTTCGCGCCTTTACCGGCCGTGTCCTGCTTTCCTGAACGCGAACGCAGGAACGCCTCGGCGGCGAAAATAATCTTGTTTTTTTGCCCCTCACGGCGTAATTTATTTCCTGTCTTTATACCGATTGAAAAGGTCCCCGATGCCGGCGGGTGTTCGGCAGTCTTCTAAAGTCATCAACAAGGGTACGTGAAGCTTAAAGAACTAAATATCGTCGGGTTCAAGTCCTTTGCCAAAAAGACCAACCTGATTTTTCACGACGGCTTGACGGCCATCGTGGGTCCGAACGGCTGCGGCAAAAGCAACATCGTCGACGCCATCCGTTGGGTGATGGGCGAGCAGCGGAGCAGCGTGCTTCGCAGCGAAAAGATGGACAACGTCATTTTCAACGGCTCCGCCGCCGCCAAACCGGTGGGCATGGCCGAGGTGTCGCTTCGGCTGGAAAACACCAAGAACCTTCTGCCGGTCGACTACAGCGAAGTGGTGGTCACGCGCCGTCTTTTTCGCTCCGGTGAGAGCCAATACCTGATCAACGGCAACGTCGTTCGCCTCAAGGATATCCATGATCTGTTCATGGACACCGGTTTGACGGGCAACACCTATTCGGTGATCGAGCTGCCGCAGGTGGAAAAGATTCTGAACGGCCAGCCTGAAGAGCGCAGGCGTATTTTCGAAGAGGCGGCGGGCATCAGCAAATTCAAGGTTCGGCGCGCTCTCACCTTCCGCAAGCTGGAGGCGACGGAGAAGGACCTGGTGCGCGTCGAGGACATTCTTTCCGAAGTGGAAAAGAACGTCCGCAGCCTCAAGCGGCAGGTGGCCAAGGCCGAGCGCTATCAGGAGATTGCGAACGAGCTGCGGCAGTTGGAGATCGGCGTGGCCGCGCACGACTATTCGCTGCTGCGTCGTGAGCTGGAGCCGTTGGAAAGCGCCCTGACGCTGGCCGCAGACGAGCGCGAACAGGCCGCCGCCGAGCTGGCTTCTCAAGACGCCGCCTACGAGCAGCTTAGGACGGAATTGCTGAACTTTGAAAAGCTGCTTTCACAGGAGCAGAGCCGCTACAATGAGCTTTCTCGGGAGGCGCAAAAGTTCGAAGAGCGGGTGCTGGTAAACGCGGAGCGCATCCGCAGCCTTCAGGAGATGCAGGACCGCTACGGTCGGGAGCGCGCAGGCCTGACCGAACGGCTCGCCGAGCTCGAGCAGGCGCTGGACGAGAGCGTTTATCAGGCGCGCGCTTCGAAAAAGCTTTTAGAGACGGCGCAGAACGAACTTCAGGCGCTGGACGAAGAGTATCTAAAGCTGCGCGCCCGCTTCGACGCCAAGCGCCAGGAGATCAAGCAGGCCGAGGCGGAAATGCTGCTGGTGACCGAAACCTTGTCCAAAAAGCAGAACGAAGGCGAGCGGCTGCGGGCCACCGAAGAGGGGCTGACGCGACGGTTGGAGCAGTTGGAGGGCGACATACGGCAGAGCGGCACCCGCCTGCAGGAGGTCAGCGAGGCGGTACAGAAAGCGCGTTGCCGGGAAGAGGAGTTGGCGCAAAAGCTGGAGACGGCGAGGCAGCGGCTCGAGGCCGCTTCGGCGGCCGCCGAGGAGGCGCACGGCACCCTCGACCGCCTGAACAAACTGGAACTTCAAGACCGCAACCGCATCGAGGTGCTGGAAAACAACGCCGAGATGATCCGCAAAATCATGGAAAGCTATCAGGATTATCCGGCGGGGGTGCGCTTCTTGGCGACGGTGCAGTCCGACCACTTTGTCCCCGAAGGCGCGGTGGCCAACGTCATCAGCGTGCAGCAGGAGCACCGCACGGCGATCTCGGCGGCCCTCGGCGAGGCGGCCGCCTTTCTCATCGTCAAAGATGCGGCCGCGGCCTATGCCGGAATCGGTCTTTTGCAGCAGGACCGTAAAGGATTCGTCTCGTTTCTGCCCCTCGACCGCATGGCGCCCAAAAGAGAGGAACGCCCGGCGGTGAACGACCTCGGCGTCGTGGGTTGGGCCGATGAGCTGGTGCGCTATCCTGAACGGTATCGGCCGGTCATTGCCGTGCTGCTGGGGGATTTTTTGGTGGTTCAGGACTTGGAGACCGCCGTCCGTCTTTACGATGAGCTCAAGAAAAGCCGCATCAACATGGTAACGTTGGGCGGCGAGGTGCTGGGCTATTGGGGAATCATCCGCGGAGGCAGCCATAGCAAGCGGCAATCGGACATCGTCGGCCGCCAGGAAGAGCTGGAGCAGTTGCTGCGGGAGATCGAAGAGCTGCAGCGGGCTTCCGAACGCCGGCGCGCGCTGATCGCACAAAAGGGGGAGGAAGAAAAAAAGGCGCTTGCCGAAGCGGCGACTCATCGACAGGAGGTAAAGGAACTCGAGACCGAGCTGGCCGCCGTACGCTTGGAACTCGGCCGTCTGGTGTTCGAAGAAAAGACGTTGAAGGAATCGCTCGAGCGCGCCGAAAGCGAAAAGGCCGAACTGACGACGCGCGTCGGCAAGCTGAGCGAAGATTTGAAGCTGCAGGACAGCGATTCGCGTTCTCTGAGCGAACGCCGCACCGCGTTGGTCGAAAGGCTGAAGGGCCTGGAGGAAGAGGGCCGTCTTTTGGAAAGCGAGGTGAACGTTCTCGGCGAGCGCCTGCAGAAAAGCCGCATCACGGCAACCAAGCTGCAGAGCGAATACGACGCCGAACAGCGGCGCAGCGACGGGGTGCGGCAGCAAGTGAACGAAACGCGCCGTATGATCGAAACGCGGGACGAAGAGAGCCGCAACGCCGCCCGCGAGATGGAAGAGCTCGGCCAGGTGAACGAAGAGTACGGCGAACGCATCGAGAGCCTGCGGGAAGAGCTGTCCCGGCTGCGCACGCGGCTGGACGAGCTGCGCGATCAGCAGTACGAAGCCAACGTCAAAGCCGACGAGCAGGAGAAAAAAATCCGAGCCTTGCGCGCCAGAAACCAGTCGCTTTCAGACTCGGTTCATCAATTGGAGCTGCGGGTCTCCGAACTCAAGATGCGGATGCAGAATCTCGAGACCCGTATGCGCGAAGAGTATGAGGTGGTGCTGCAGCGGCAGCCTGTCCCGGACGAGCTGGACGTCGAAACGGCACGGCCGCGAATCGCCGAACTCAAGGAGCGTCTAAAGAGCATGGGGCCGGTCAATCTTTTGGCCCTCAAGGAGTACGAGCAGGAAAAGGAGCGCTTTGACTTTCTTTCCGCTCAGCGCGAGGACTTGCTGAAGGCGCGCGCCAACCTTACCGAAACCATCGACATCATCAACCAAACGGCGCGAGAACGCTTTTTGACGACGTTCGAGCAGGTACAAAAGAATTTTGCCATGGTGTTCCGCACCTTTTTCGAAGGCGGCCGTGCGGGACTGGTGCTCCGCGAAGGTGATGACCCGCTGGAAGCGGACATTGACATTTATGCCGCGCCGGGCGGCAAAAAACCGGCGTCGCTGCAGCTTCTTTCGGGCGGCGAAAAATCGTTGACGGCCATCTCGCTGCTCTTCGCCGTCTATCTTGTCAAGCCCAGCCCCTTCTGCATCTTTGATGAGGTGGACGCGCCGCTCGATGATAAAAACGTCGAACGTTTTGCCGCGGCGCTGCGTGAGTTCTCGCACAGCACTCAATTCATCGTGGTTACGCACAACAAGCTGACCATGCGCGCCGCGGATCAGCTTTACGGCGTCACCATGGAAGAAGAGGGCATTTCGCAGGTGGTATCCGTCAGATTCGAGACCGCGCAGCAGTATGCGGCCTGAAGGCATTTCCCCGGAGGTTTCCATGAATCGCATCTTTCGACTTTCGGCGGTCATCGTGCTCCTCGTGAGCGGTTTTGTGCGCGCCCAGGAGGGCTCGGAGCCGCGGCAGACCAAGTTCTTCTTTTCGGCTGATTGGAACTGTTTCCGCGCCGCCGATTCGCTGGTCTATCTCGAGTT